>ERZ808035.67-NODE-67-length-136033-cov-6.552819_pt1 | contig 136033 bp, 95 predicted proteins | sample MGYA00380189_ERZ808035 | MGnify/ENA primary metagenome ERZ808035 (study PRJEB31490, sample SAMN06133407) | mouse gut metagenome | isolation source: M5_1 | host: mice | place: China: Chengdu | collected 2015-05 ... | reverse complement strand
ACCATTTAGGGCCGAATCCTGCAAATGGAATCGGCCCTAATTTTAAGTTGACCTCAAAAGTTTAGCGGACAGTAATAAAAAAGATTCAGATGCCGGCAAGATTGCGCACCACGGTCCATGCAATGAGGATGACAACGATGGCCAGCAGTGCGACCGGATGCGTCAGCGCCCGGTACATACGGCCGCAGCGGGGATTCTCCTCCCATAGCTTCCCGATGGCCAGGAGGAGCAGATACAGAATTGTTGGAATTAAGATGAGGTTGTAGCCGCATGCCTCGGCGGGATGACCGTGCAGAAGGGCCATGAATGCGCGCTGGCTTCCGCAGCCGGGGCAGTCCCATCCGGTGGCCCATTTGAACAGGCACCGGGGCATGAATCCGGTGAAATGCACCAGAGCGAGGTAGAGGGTAAGACAAGCCGCCGCGACAAGGAAAATCGCGGCGGCTTTTATCAGGTTCTGTCTGTTCATTGATGTTGGCTTTCCGGAACACACTGGTGCCGGCGTCCGACTTCAGAGATGTTTCACAGGCTCATAAAGGCTATCTGGAACGGCCAGCTTACTGCGCCGAGCACTATGGCCGCTATGATGAACCACTGGGTGATTTCGCTGTAGCGTTTGGCCTTGGCGAGGTCGCCGCGGTAGTAGGCGCTCTTTGTCATTGACGCGAACACTATGGCCGGAATGCCTACGATGGTGCAGCACAGCACGGTCACGATTATGCTCCAGGCGATGTAGGACGGCGGACACGGCTCTGCCTGTGTCATAGCGGCAGCCTGCGCGGGTGCGGCCTGGGTGTAGGCCGTCTGCATCTGCGGTGCGGCATAAGGCTGTTGGGCAGGTTGTGGCTGCTGAGCCGGTTCGGCATCGTAGGCGGCCTCCTGTTCCATCGGCGCTTCGGCCTCGGTTTCCACAATCTCGATCACTTCGGCGGCGACAGGCGCGGCAGGTTCGGCCGGAGTGGCTGCCATGCTGTCGCGCAGGTTCATTGCCTCGGCAAGTTCGAGAATGTTTCCGGCAGGAGTCCAGTCGGCAAGTCCCTCGGTCCAGACAAGGTCCTCAGGCTTGAGGCCGTTGGCCACAAGGGTGTCGACCGAATAGGGCCCGTCGTGATGGTCGTTGACAATAATCCAGTAGTTCATTTACAGAAAGAGGGTATGGGTTTGATTAGAAGTATTTTGTTTCTGTCCCCCAGATTTCGGTGAGGAGGTTGTTGGCCAGACCGCTCGCACCGATACGGAAATATTCGTTGGTGAGCCACTGTTCGCCAAGCACTTCCTTGACAATGCAGAAGTAGCTTACGGCATCCTTGGCCGAGCGCACGCCACCGGCGGGCTTGAAGCCTACCATTCGGCCGGTCTTTTCGAAATATTCCTTGATGCACTGGCACATCACATAGGTGGCCTGCAGATCGGCGCCGGGATATTCCTTGCCTGTGGAGGTCTTGATGAAGTCTGCACCGCTGTACATCGACAGGATGGAGGCGTTGCGGATGTTTTCGGCAGTCTTGAGTGCGCCGGCCTCGAGAATCACTTTCAGACGGGCGTCGCGGCAGGAATGCTTGAGCTCCGAAATTTCGTCGCACACCTCTTCGTAGTCTCCGTCGAGGAAGTTGCCGAGGTTCAGCACGATGTCGATTTCATCGGCACCGCCTTCAACTGCCAGGGCCACTTCGGCCACCTTGACCTCGATGAACGATTGCGACGAGGGGAAGCATCCGGCCACGCAGGCTATGTCTACGTCGCTCACCTCAAGCACGGTGCGTGCAATCTGTGCGAAATTGGGGTAAACGCACACGGCAGCCACGTTGGGCATTTCGGGGTGTTCGTTGTCGAAGTCGTTCACACGCTCAACGAATGCGGCCACGCTGCTGGGCGAATCGACGGAGCGGAGGGTGGTGAGGTCGATGCAGTTGAACAGGAATTTATAGACTTCGGGCTTCATGTTGGCCTCGAGGTTCTCTGCAATGATTTTCTCGACAGCGGCTTTCACTTCCTCGTCGTTGGTAGTGACCTTGCTTTCGCTGATTGCCTGGTGATATTTATCTTCCATAAGAAGTTAGGTTAAGGGTTTTGTAAAAAAAGTAATTTAGAGCGGGGAGTAATGCCGCCGGCGCCCGGTTGGCGCCGCGGCATCGTTTCCGTGTTTTGTCCGGTTATCAGTATTTGTCCACTTCCAGGGGCTCGTTCACTATTTCGTGCCAGGGGAGACCCTGCACCGAAAGCTGTTCCATGAACGGATCGGGGTTGAATTCCTCCACGTTGTGCACGCCGGGTTTCACCCATTTGCCTGTAAGGAACATCATGGCACCGATCATGGCGGGCACGCCGGTGGTGTAGCTCACGGCCTGCATGCCTGTCTCGAGGTATGCCTCATGATGCGAGCAGTTGTTGTAGATGTAGTAGGTGAGGGGCTGGCCGTCCTTGCCGGTGCCGGAAATGCGGCATCCGATGGAGGTTTCGCCGGTGTAGTTCTCGCCGAGGTTCTGCGGGTCGGGCAGCACAGCCTTGAGGAACTGCAGGGGCACGATTTTCTGGCCGTTGTAGTCGATTTCGTCGATGCGGGCCATACCTATGTCCTGAATCACGCGCAGGTGGGTGAGGTATTCCTGACCGAAGGTCATCCAGAAGCGTGCGCGTTTGATGGTGGGGAAGTTCTGCACGAGCGATTCCAGCTCCTCGTGATACAGCAGGTAGCTGTCGCGCGGGCCGATGTTGGGGTAGTTGAGCTCGGCATGGAATTCCAGCGGCTTGGTGGTGACCCATTCGCCGTTGAGGTAGTAGCGGCCGTTCTGGGTTATCTCGCGGATGTTGATTTCGGGGTTGAAGTTGGTGGCGAACGCCTTGCCGTGGTTTCCGGCATTGCAGTCCACGATGTCGAGCGTCTCCATGGCCGAGAAATAGTGCTTGGCCGCGTAGGCGGTGAACACACCGCTCACGCCCGGGTCGAAACCGCAGCCGAGGATGGCCGTGAGTCCGGCTTTCTCGAAGCGTTCGCGGTAGGCCCACTGCCAGGAGTATTCGAAGTGAGCCACGTCGCGCGGTTCGTAATTGGCCGTGTCAAGATAGTTCACACCGCATTCGAGGCAGGCATCCATTATGGTTAGGTCCTGATAGGGGAGGGCCAGGTTGATGACCATTTCAGGCCTGTGGCGGCGGAAAAGCTCGCACAGTTGCTCCACGCTGTCGGCATCGACAGTGTCGGTGGTGATTACTGGAAGGTTGGCCTGACCGCGCTTTGCGGCGGCATCCTTGATGGCTGTGGCGAGTGCGTCGCATTTGCTGCGGGTGCGCGATGCGATGACGATTTCACTGAACACTTCAGGATTCTGCGCGCATTTGTGTGCGCACACGCTACCTACGCCGCCGGCGCCGATGATGATAACTTTTGCCATTAGTCCTGTTTTATCTATTTTTCAAAGGGTTACCAAGTAGCTGATAAAATTGAACGTCGGGGAGTCGCTTAAAAACTTGACATGAAATTTTATCCGCTTCTAATAAAACAAATATAAAGGGTTCTAATCTGCAAATATAAGCAAATTAATTTAAGAAAGTATTCAAAATCATTATGCAAATGCAGATTCTTTAGGACCAAGCCGAAATATCGGCGCATGGAAACACTCATTTTTCCATGACAATGCTTTCATCCACTTGTAGGGTTGCGACCTGTCGCGACTGCAGGCGGGATGTTGCAAATGAATGCCTGATGCTCAAATATGTTACGCAGGGTTGCAGTCGCGACAGGTCGCAACCCTACAAGTGGATGGATGTGACGTTAGTTTACAAGAAGTAAATGCACCGTGTTTTCGGTTTGCCACATTCTTTATATTCAGTCAAGCCGGTTTGAAGATTTTAAGGTGTGGAAAATTTGACGGAATGTTCGGTAAATGATGTCGGGGCGCACGGCGTGTGCACCCCGACAATTGGTTGATAGTCACATGTTTTTACGGATGCACAGACCGTAAGTCCCTGCGTTTGAGCGTTTTGCAACGCCCCCGCGGGGAGAGGTTGCGCGGTTTGAGCGGAATCAGAGGGCGAACTTGTAGGTGCGTCCGCCCACGGTGAGGATGCAAACGCCGCCGTTTCCCGGAGCGGCAAAGGTGTGTTCGCCTGTGGTGAGCAGGCAGCGTCCGCTCAGGTCGTAGACCTTCACTTCCGCGCCGGGCTCGGCACCCTCGATGCGCACTTCGCCGTTGGCGACATACACCTTAGGTGCTGCAGTGTCGCTGACGGCCGTCTCGATGCCCGTGGAAACGGTGACATGAACAGGGCAAGTGGCATATACCGTAGGAAGGACGGAGTTCTGGTCGGAAGTGTCTGAGGTTTGCGTCCGGCTGTATGGCGTTTCTACCTGGATGGCAGTTGTGCCTTCGCGTATGCCGGTAACAGTGCCGTCGGCGCTTACAGTGGCCACAGAGGTGTTGCCTGATGTCCAGACGGCCTGGCCGAGAATCGTGCTGAACTCGGGAACGACAATCTCCTCGACATCGCTGTGGCGTTTAACGCTCAAACCGGCTGTCAGCTTTTGGGATTTTCCCACCGCAAGCGATTGGACTTCGTCAGGACTGACTGTCATGCTGAATGAATAGGTTTGAAGTTCGGCGCTGGCCCATTCCGTGATGCCTGCGGTGTACTGCACTTCGAGCGAGGAAGGCACATAAAATTTGGCATCGGTACCGAAAATATCGTTTATGGTTTTGGTTGAGGCGGTTGCGTTGGGCTGTCTGAACTCCGCAGGCGCGCCAAATAATATCACCCGTTCCAGTGCATTGGATCCGGAGAATGCATTGTCGACTATCTGATCGAGGGTGGCGGGCAATACGATTGCTGATAATGTAGGGCAATCGGCGAATGTGCTTGAATTGATAGATCTGATCTGACCCTTGATATAGACCCGCTCAAGATTAGTGCAATGGTAGAACGCATAACTCGCAATGCTCGTTACGTTTTCGGGAACGGTGATTTCCTTTAAACGATTGCATCCCGAAAAGGCATACGCGTCTATCCTATGCAATCCGTCGTTTAAGGTGACGGATGTGAGCCCGGTACACCCGTTAAAAGCATTCTCACCTATCGACATGAGTTGTTCAGGCAACACGATAGATTGCAGTTGGCCACAGTCTTGAAATGCTCCGGAGCCGATGTAAGTTATGGTTTCCGGCAGTGTGACATTCTCCAGCCTTATGCACCCGGAGAACACATTTTGATAAATTGCCGTGACGCTGCGGGGAATGGTAATTTCAGTTAACGACGAGCATTCCATAAAGGCTTGGTTGCCGATAGTTTCCAGTCCCTCCCCTTCGATTGAGACCGAACTAAGTTTGGAACACCCCTTGAAGGCACTGCTGCCGATTGACTTTACAGTCTCGGGAATATATACTGACTCCAGGCCGGAACAATTAGAGAAGGCATTGACGTCAATCGAAGTCACGGGCAATCCCAGCACCTCTTTCTGTATCGTCACATTGCCCGTAGGGTTGTTACCGGTGGAACCGGTTACATAAGCTGTGCCTGAATCCGGTGAGCTGTTGTAGGTCACGCCGCCGATGGTTACGGGCCATGTGGGCGTGGCGATGGCTGCAATCTGCGAGGCAACGGTGCTCCAGCCGGTGGCTGCCTTGTAAGCGTCAACGCTCGCCGAAGGCACGGCCACTTTGCCCGTGTAACCGGTGAACGTATGCGGGTCGGCGTTGGGAGGTGTGGCGGCAAGGCATGTCAGCGTAGTCGCGTCGCTGCCGGCGGCATCGTTGCCCATTCCGTCAAAGCAGTTTGTTCCCAAATTATTTACAGTTGCCGGCAGGGTGAGTGAGAGCAGCTCCCTGCAGTCGTTGAAGGCGCGGCTGCCGATTGTAGTCACGCCTTCGGGGATGTCGCACTTGGCGAGTTTGGTGCAGTGGCTGAACAGATCGTCGGCAATCTTCGTAAGTCCCGAAGGGAGCGATACGGCAGTGAGGTCAGAGCAGTTGGAGAATGCATAATCACCTATTTCGGTCACCGTCGCCGGAACGGCCACGGTAGTGATTGACGAGTTAAGTCTAAATGCACTTCGAGAAATCGAGGTCACCTGCAAACCCCGCACCATCTTTTGTACAGTCACATTGCCTGTGGTGTTGGAGGTGCCACCGGTTACATAAGCAGAGCCGGAACCCGTTGTGCTGTCGTAGGTCACGCCGTCGAGGGTTACGGGCCATGTGGGCGTGGGGATGGCTTCAATCCGCTCGGCAACGGCGCTCCAGCCGGAGGCAGCCTTGTAAGCGTCGACGCTCGCCGAAGGCACGGCCACTTTGCCCGAATAGCCGGAGAACGTTTGCGGGTCGGCGTTGGGAGGCGTGGCGGCATAACATGTGATCACGCAGCTCTTATGGCCAACAGAGAAACAGCAGGCATTGACTGTTGTGAGGGTGGACGGCAGGATGAGCGACGTCAATGAGCTGCAGCCCTCAAAGGCACTCAACCCAATCGTCGTTACCCCTTCCGGCACTACGCACTCTTTGAGGGGTGTGACGGTGAAACAATAGTTCGGTATTTCGGTAATCGACGGTGAGAGGGTGACATGTTCGAGATAACTACAGCTCTTAAAGGCTCCCTCCCCGATTTCGGTAATCGTCCAGGGCATGGAGAGCGAGGTGATGAGACTGGTCACGAAGGCATTTTCGGCAATCGAGGTCACGGGGTAGCCGTCAACCATGGCGAGGAGCGCCACTTGGCTGGTGGGGTCGGAAGCCGGACCTGCTACGGTATAGGTTTCCGTCGAGGCGTTAAACTGATACTCTATGCCGTCGATAGTCTGAGTGTCGGCGGCGGAAGCTGCTGCCGGCAGCAGGCACAGCGCCGCGGAAGCAAGAAATGTGAAAAGTTTTTTCATCTGGTTCAAAAAAATGATTGGCGCGGGCTGTTGGCACCCGTCTGGCTCAAAGTTAAGTAAATATTTGCAACCGCACAAACACAGCCCCTGAAAGCCCTGAGGTTATTGCTGAATTGCAGAATTTCGGTCAACAATGAAGGAACGCACAAGCCTGCGTCGTTACGTTTTGGTGCCATCCAAAAATAACTGGTGCCGCTCCATGCGGGGTGATTTCAGGTGAGGCGGATGGCTGAAATCAGACGGGTGGTGGTGCCGGGTTCGCGGCGCCAGGAGGGGTAGAGGAACGGAGCGGCGCTTTCAGGGGAGGCAGTGGTGTGACGGGTGCATTGGTGGGTGAAGGTTATGTTGGAGAGGGGGATGCCTGCGTCCGCAAGGTCTTCGGCATTGAGCCGGGCAAGGTCGAGATGGTCGGGGGAGGGAAGATACCGGAATCCTGCATCCCGGAACTGCTTGACAAGTTCGGCCGACACTTCGTAGCATTCCGGACAGATGGAGGGGCCTAAAAGAGCTTTCATTCGTGCCGGGTCGGCTCCCATGGCGGTCAGGCGCCTCACGGTGTTGCTTCCGATGCGGCCGAAGGTGCCGCGCCAGCCGGCATGCACCGCTGCAACGGCACGTATGTCGGGGGCATAGAGAAGTATGGGCTGACAGTCGGCGGTGCGTACTCCCACGGCTATGGCCGGGTCACATGTAATCAGGGCGTCGGTGTCGGCGAAAGTCTGGTCGGCCGAAGTACACAGTGCCACATTGGCTGTGTGGGTCTGTTGCGGCAGCACGAGGCTCACGCCTTCAGGCAGGATGATATCGGGGTGGCTGAGGGTGGAAATCTGCATTTCCACACCCTTCCAATGGGGTAGTGTCATATATGTTGTTTGAGTGAAACGTTTGTTCGGGGATGCAAAGATAATCAACAATTTCTGAATTGGAAATCAAACCAAATGCCTCCGGCCGGTGTTGTGCGCTTGACAGGTTATTATTAAATTTGAACGCGGAATAGCGGAATTACAAAATAACATTTACAACTAAACGTCTCGTTCTATGAAACTTGCTGAAGCACTCCAGATCAGGGCAGATTTGCAGCGTAGGCTTGCCCAGATGCCGCAAAGGCTTGAAAACAACGCAACGGTGCAGGAGGGTACTGAACCTGCCGAAAATCCCGAATCGCTGCTCCGCGAACTCGATACACTCACCGGTGAGCTTGAACGGCTCATGACGCGCATCAACCTGACCAACGCACGTGCTGCCGGAGAGGACGGCGTGACAATCACCGCCCTTATGGCGCGACGCGACATATTGCGTTCCAAGGCCGACACATTGCGGCGTTTCCTCAACGCCGCAAGCAGCATTGCCCAGCGCAGGCAGTCAACCGATATCCGCATTCTCCCCACAGTAGATGTGTCGCGATTGCGCAAGCGTTGCGACGGACTGTCGAAGGAGCTGCGTGAAACGGATCTGGCCATACAGAAGCTGAACTGGACAACCGACCTGATTGACTGACGTATCGGCAACTTCGGAAACTTTTTGGCGACAGCATCAAGGGGGCATGTGCAGCCATCCGGCGGGGCGAAAGCCAAACCGATTCCCGGACGGGATAAGCTTGACAGCCCGAACGGCACAGGGCAAAAATCTTTTTATCCATCGCCGCACAACGCACAAGCTCATAAAACGGCCATGCAGGCCTTCACATCGCATCTGAATAATCACCATGGTTTTGACCGACGGTGACTGCATGCGCCCCCCTTCGTGATGCTGCCGCCATTTTTAATTTTTGCCGTTATTTCGTATTTTTGTTTTCGCAATCGGCACAATGCACGAAATATGGGAAAACATTCAAAGGACAAGTCGCCTGAACTGCAGCAGAAAATAGCCATCCTCCCCGAAACTCCCGGAGTCTACATGTACTACGACGCCGAGGGGACGGTGATCTACGTGGGCAAGGCCAAGAATCTGAAGCGCAGGGTGTCGAGTTATTTCAACCGCACCCACGATGTGCTCCGCACAAATCTGCTTGTGCGTGCCATAGCTGACATGAGCTACATTGTGGTCCCCACTGAACAGGATGCCCTCAATCTTGAGAACTCCATGATAAAGGAGTACAAGCCCCGCTACAATGTGCTGCTCAAGGACGACAAATCCTATCCCTGGATATGCATAACCAAGGAGATGTTTCCGCGTGTGTTCATGACACGCCAGCGCCTCAAGGACGGCTCAAAATATTTCGGCCCGTACACCGAGGCCGGTGCGGCGCGCGCGGTGCTCGAGCTGGCGCGGGAGCTCTATCCAATCCGCACGTGCCGTGTGCCCATCACTCCCGACACGCTGGCCCGGGGAAAGGGGCGGCTTTGCCTGGAGTATCACCTGAAACGGTGTCTGGGCTGCTGTGTGGGGAAGGTGTCGGCCGAGGATTATGCCGGTTACATAGAGCACATACGCATGATTCTGCGTGGCGAGACGGGTGTACTGATGAACTATCTGCGCACGCAGATGGAGCGCCTCGCCTCCGAACTGCGCTTCGAAGAGGCGCAGGAGCTCAAGGAGAAATATCAGCTTGTGGAGCGTTACAATGCCAAGAGCGTGATTGTGAGCCAGACACTCGACAATGTGGATGTGTTCGGCATCGACGATGACGTTAAGGATGTGTTCATCAACTATATGCATGTGCGCCGCGGGGCTGTGGTGCGCAGCCTCACGCTGCAATACAAGCGGCGGATGGAGGAGAGTCAGGCCGAACTGCTGGCCTACGCCATGGAGGAGGTGCGTTCGCGCTTCGGCATAGAGTTCGGCGAGGTGATTGTGCCGCTGGAACCGGATGCGGAGTTTGCCGGGGCCACCTACACTGTGCCTCAGCGCGGCGACAGGGCCAAGCTTCTCGACGTGTCGGTGCGCAATGCCCGTCAGAGCAAGATCGACGCCCTCAAGCAGATGGAACGCCTCGACCCGGAGAAACGCACCATGCGCACGCTGGAGCGCATGAAAGCCGATTTCCGTCTGAAAGTGCTGCCGCGCCACGTGGAGTGTTTCGATAATTCCAATATTCAGGGTACCAATCCGGTGGCCAGTTGCGTTGTGTTCCGCGATGCGCGTCCGTCGAAGAAGGATTACCGCCATTTCAACATAAAGACCGTGGAAGGGCCCGACGATTTCGCCTCGATGAAGGAGGTGCTTACACGGCGCTACACACGGCTGATGGAGGAGGCTCCCGACGATTTGCCGCAACTCATCGTAGTCGACGGTGGAAAGGGGCAGCTCAGTGCTGCAGTGGAAGCCCTGGACGAGATCGGACTGCGCGGGGTGATTTCGGTGGTGGGGATAGCCAAGCGCCTGGAGGAGATCTTCTTCCCCGGCGATTCAGTGCCTCTGTATATCGACAAGAATTCCGAATCGCTAAGGGTGGTGCAGCAGCTGCGCGACGAGGCTCACCGTTTCGGCATCACGCATCACCGCAACCGCCGCTCAAAGTCGGCGATTGTCAGCGAACTCTCGCAGATAAAAGGGATAGGCCCGGGCACGGAGCAGACCCTGTTGAGGCATTTCAAGAGTGCGAAACGCGTATCGGAGGCATCGCTCGACGCGCTTGCCGAGGTCATCGGGCCGGCAAAAGCACGCCTGGTGCGCGACCACTTCGCACCACCGGCTTTGTCGTGAAATCTTTTACGGACGATTATTTTCTTACCGGCTCAATGCCGAAGCGACGACGGATGTAGAGGGCGATGATGTCGCATATGGCCTCGAGCGGGAGCACCGACGAATCGAACGTGATGTCGTAGCCGCTTGAGTCGCCCCAGCGTTTGTCGGTGTAGAAATTATAGTACGACGCGCGGAGCTTGTCGGTTTTCTCGGCAAGGTTTCGCGCCTCTTTTTCAGTGGCTTTGTCGTTGCGGCGCAGGATGCGCGCCACGCGTTCGCTCATCGGGGCGTGGATAAACACGTTGACATGCGGCACATGGCTCTCACGCAGCACGAAGTCGGCCGACCGCCCCACAAATACGCTGGGAGCAGTTTCGGCCAGGGTGTTGATCACATCGGCTATGGAGTTGTAGATCGAATCGCTCATCATGGCCTGCCCGTTGTACCATGGAATCTGGCCGTAGCCCATGCTGAACGACACGGCGCTCCCCATGAGGTTGGGCATCCGCTCGTCGGTGCGTTCAAAAAGTTCGGTGGAGAGTCCCGCCTTCTGCGCACCGCGCGCCAGGAGCTGTTTGTCGTAGTAGTCTATGCCGAACCGTTCGGCCAGCATCTTTCCGAGTTCACGGCCGCCGCTTCCGAACTGGCGTCCGATTGTGATGGCGAAATTGGCCTTGTTGTCGAGTTGAGAGTTGTCCATGGCGTATGAGAATGAATGGATTTGCAATGTATGGAGTTGCCCGGAGGCAAGCAGTCATTTAGTGTCGGCTTCGTGTGCGGTGTCGAATCCGAGAGCGCGGAACATCTCGAAATCGCCTTTCATGCCGTTGCCTACGGTGGTGAGCATGTCGCCCACGATAGCCCCGTTGACGCCTCCGCGCAGCATCCGTGCGGTGGCCTCGGCCGAAACCCTTGCGCGTCCCCCTGCAAAGCGGAGCACGGTTGTCGGGGCAAGCAGGCGCATCAGTGCCAGTGTGAGGATTACCTCGCGCTCGTCGAGCAAGGGTGTGTTTTCGAGCGGTGTTCCCTTGATAGGGTTGAGCAGGTTGACAGGCACAGATACCGCTCCGGCCTCTATGGCCTCCTGAACCATTTCCAGGCGTTGCCGCATGGTCTCGCCCATCCCGATTATTCCTCCGGAGCATACCTCAAGTCCCACCTCACGTGCCAGGGCGATGGTGCGGAGCTTGTCGGCGCGTGTGTGCGAGGTGCAGAGTGTGGGGAAGAACGATGCGGCCGTCTCAAGGTTGCAGTGGTAGCGGCGCACGCCGCCGTCGTACAGTGCCTGCAGTTCTTCCCGCCCAAGCAGTCCCATCGAGGCGCAGAATTCCATCGAGGTGTCGCGCCGTGCCTGGGCGTAAAGGTCGCAATAGCGGCGTATGTCGGCGATGCCGACCTTGCGGCCTGAGCACACAATGGAGTAGCGGTGCACGCCGTGGGCGTCGTTGTAAGCGGCAAGCCGGTTGAATTCGTCGGTGTCCACCATGCTGTATTCGGCGCAGCCTGTGTGGTGGCCTGCGGCCTGCGCGCACCATTTGCAGTTCTCCGAGCAGCGTCCGGAGCGGCCGTTGACAATCGAGCACGTGTCGAAATGGTTGCCGCAGTTGGCCATGCGCACCTCGTCGGCGGCATCGCATAGGGCATCGAGCTTTTCGTCCGTGTCGCACCCCTCGGCGAGTGCGATGCATTCGTCGATTGAAGCGCCTTCGCCCCGTAAGGCACGGTCTTTTATGGATATGAGCAGTTGCTGAAAATCTGTCATTTGTCTGAAAATTTTGACCCGGGAGACAGGCATGTCGGGAGAGAGGTATACAACAAAGTTAGGCAATTCTTTCAAAAGACTGGGGGGCAGTGCGGAAATTTTTATCAAAAAATGCCGCAAATGTGGCATGTCCGGGCCGGCCTATTTCCATATCTTTGCATACCTCACCTTAATGGAATAGGCAACAGTAATAAAACAGACAACTGTCCATGAAAATCAGAATCACATTATCCGCTGCAATATTGCTGCTGACGCATGGCATGTGCTGCCCGGCATCTTTCGGTTCGTTCATATATGAGACCGATGGCCCTGGAAGTCTGAATATCGCCAAAGATTGAGAGCATCCGGAGCGTCCGTTTTTGTGAGATTTTTGGGAAAAGGTCAAGCGAAAGTACGGTATATTTTTTCTTTTTAAACAGAAGTTGATGAAAGCATTGTCATTGAGAACTGTCGAGTTTCTTGCTCCGGAAATTCGGCTTCTCCCGAAAAAGGTTTTGCAGAATTGCGGAAAATCACTACCTTTGCAGCCGGGTAAGTGCTACACGGCCAGCTCCCCCTGAACTCCGCCAGGTCTTGATCGAAGCAACGGTAGGGGGTTGTAGCGGCGCGATGTGGTTAGCTTACCCTTTTTTTGTGCCCGTTTCCGACGATTCCGCCGTGGGTTCGGCTGTGCTGACAGCTGGCTTTTCCGAAGTGTCGGCATCCTTTTCAGGCTTTTCGGGAGCCTTCTCAGATTCCTTTTCGTCTTTCTTTTCGGTTTCTGTGGCTGCACTTTCTTTGGCCTTGCGTGCCACTTCACGGGCGTGGCGGAAATTTTCCACAGATATGATTATTCCGTTGATGCCGAACAGCAGCGCGGCAATGCCGGACACAAGCACCAGCCAGCGCTCGGCGCTTTCGCCATGCAGTGCGGGCAGACACAGCGTCACAATGCCGGCGGCAAGTACAAGAATCGGGGCTACATACAGCCATCCGGGATAATTGGTGGGACGGTTGCGGTTTGAAAGCTGGAACACCTGGAACAGGCCCCCCACAATCATCAGGGCGCCGAACGGATAGAAAAGCAGCGGACGGAACACATCGGGCATAAGCATGATGCAAAGTCCAAGCCCGAGGCCGCCTACGCCACACACCATCTGGATGATGCGCATGGCCGAGCCGCGCCGGCTGTTCTTTCCGGTGAAAAACGTTGACAGCAGGCTGAGCACCGCGGGGACCACAAATGCCAGTCCGCACAGAAGCACAATGAACCGGGGCAGGATATCACGGTCATACAGCCAGATGAACACACCCCCGAGCACAAGAATCACAAAAGAGATTAAAACGTTACCTTTATTCGACATGTCCGTAGTTGGATTAGAGTTGTTGTTTGTTATAAAATATAAATGTACAAAATTAACAAATTGTTGATTCATCTGTAATGAAATATGGGCATATTGCCTAACTTTGCAGCATTCAATATTGAAAACCATCCACAGAAATGATTTACGGAATAATAGTGGCCATGGATTCTGAGATGAACATGCTCAAGAATGAAATGACCGAGATAGAGGAGACCGAGGCGAACGGATTCACGTTCGTCACCGGCCGCATAGGGGCATCCACCGTCACCGCCATGCGTTGCGGCATCGGCAAAGTGAATGCCGCCGTGGGCGCCATAACGCTCATCGACAATTTCCGGCCCGACGCTGTGATCAACACCGGTATCGCCGGGGGTACGGGCAACGGAGCCGGCATTCTCGATGTGGTTATCGGCACGGAAGTGGGATATTATGACGTGTGGTGCGGCCCGGGTCTGCCGGTAGGGCAGGTGCAGGGGTTGCCCGACACGTTCGCTTGCGACAACGCTACTTTCGATCTTGACAAAGTGCGTGGCAGGGATGGTGTGAAATTCGGACTGATTGCATCGGGCGACAAGTTCATCTCAACGCCGGAAGACCTCCGCGCGGTGCTCGCTGTGCGCCCTACGGCGCTGGCTGTCGACATGGAGTCGGGCGCCATCGCACAGGTGTGCTATCTGCGCTCCGTCCCATTCCTGGCGCTCCGTGTGGTGAGCGACACCCCCGGTGTGCCCAACCATCACGAGCAGTATGCCGATTTCTGGTCGCTCGCGCCTGAATCCACCTTTGCCATGCTTCACGCCCTGATAGGCTGACGCACCGGCACTATTGACTTGATTCGCACAACAACTTATGAAAAAAATAGCAAGTTTCACAGTCAATCACCTTGACTTGCTGCGCGGCGTGTATGTGAGCCGCCGCGACGTGACCCCTTCGGGCGATGTGCTGACCACTTTCGATGTGCGCATGACCGAACCCAACCGTCAGCCTGCACTTTCACCCCAGGCGCTGCATGCCATGGAGCATCTGGCGGCCACATTTCTCCGCAACCACGCCGAATGGGGTGAAAAGGTGGTTTACTGGGGGCCTATGGGATGCTGCACAGGCAACTATCTCATCCTCAACGGAGAGTATGAACCGCGCGATATACTTCCGCTTCTGCGCGAGACATTCGGCTTTATAGCGGGCTTCGAAGGTGAAGTGCCGGGTGCCACCCCGCGCGACTGCGGCAACTACTCCTTCATGAATCTCGAAGATGCCCGCGCGGCTGCACGCCGTTATCTCGACGAGGTGCTTGCCTCCCCTACCGAGGCCAATCTCGTTTATCCCGCCTGACCGGAAGTGGCACTTCAAATTTATAAAATTTTATAACGGGGCGTAAACGATTATTTAATAGGTTTTTGTAAATTTGCCCCATTATTCAGCAAATCATATCCCGCAAATGGGCTTGAATTTGACCATCGACCAAGGCAACAGTTCTGTAAAAATTGCCATCTGGGACGGAAGCACGCTGGTGGACGAAGAGACCGCCAGGGAGCTTTCCCGCCAGCAATTGGCCAGAATAGTCGACCGTTTCCACCCAGCCAGGGCATTGTGCTGCTCGGTGACCGGCAACGGTGACCGTTACGTACAGTGGCTCACGGCCATGGGACTGTCGGCACGGCAGGTAAGCTCCGATATGCCCCTGCCCGTAAAGATAGGCTATACCACACCACAGACACTCGGCAGCGACCGTATCGCGGCCGCAGTGGGTGCGTGCAGTCTGTTGCCGGGCGAGAATCTGCTGGTGGTGGACATGGGCACAGCCGTGACCTACGACCATGTGAACGCCGACGGCGTTTTCGTGGGCGGCAACATCGCCCCGGGCATAGGCATGCGCCTGCGCTCGCTCCACAATTTCACGGCCCGGTTGCCGCAGATCGACGGGTACGGCGACATTCCGCTGTTCGGTCACGACACGGCCACCGCCATGCGCGCAGGTGCCGTAAGGGGTGTGGTGGCCGAAATATCCTATTACCGCTCGCAGTTGCCCCCGCAGACCAAGGTGGTTCTCACCGGCGGTTGGGCCGCGCATGTAAGCAAATTTCTCGACTTCCCGGTGACGGTGGACAAATGTCTGGTCACAAAGGGACTGCTCAGTATATTATTATATAATGAAAATAAATAGACTAATCATCTGTCTGGCTGCTCTGGCAGCGTCGGTAATCTCTGCAGTGGCACAGAATTCAACCGTGTCGCCCTATTCGCGTTTCGGCTACGGATTGATTTCTGACCAGGCAAATACGGTGCAGAAATCCATGGGCGGCGTTGGTGTGGCCATGCGCTCGGGGCGTCAGATCAACTTCATGAACCCTGCAAGCTATGCCGGAATGGACTCGCTTACGTTCCTGTTTGACATGGGCGTGGATGCAAAGATCCTGAAAACCACCGACGGCGATCAGAAAGGCGACAATTTCACCGGTGGCCTGAATTATATAACCATGCAGGTGCCCATCACCAAATGGCTCGGAGCATCGGCCGGTCTGATTCCGTTCTCGCAGGTGGGCTACAGTTTCGGTGACGAGATTGCCAACGGCACCGATACCCGCTCGGGTTCGGGTGCGCTCAACCAGCTTTACCTCGGTTTCGGCGCCACACCCTTCAAAGGCTTTTCGTTGGGTGTTAATGCAAGCTATCTGTTCGGAACACTCATCAACGACACATATGTTTACGGCACTTCCACATCGCTGTTCGAGCGAGTGATTGAGGTGCGCGACTACAATCTGCGTTTCGGCCTGCAGTATGGCCGCGACATAGTCCCCGGCCATCGCGTCACGGTGGGTGCGGTCTATTCTCCCAAAAAGTCGTTCCGAGGGCGCACTTACGGCATCAAATATGATGTGAGCGCCGATCAGGCCCCCGACACCATTGCCGATATCCGCCTAAACGGCAACGCCCAGATGGCCGAGACATGGGGCGTGGGTCTCAACTACCAGTGGGGCAACCGGCTCATGGCCGAGGTTGATTTCACCTATCAGCCCTGGAAAAAGGTAAGCTTCGCCACCATCGAGGGATTTGACAATTCACGTAATTTCAACGACCGCTGGAAGGTAGGTTTCGGTGTGCAGTTCGTCAACAACACGCGTGGCAGCTGGCTGCAGCGGGTCAACTATCGCATCGGCGGATTCTACTGCAACGATTACATCAAGGTCGGCGACAACAGCGTGCGCGAACGTGGCGTAAGCCTCGGTTTCGGTCTGCCTTCGCCATGGACAAAGACCATGCTGAATCTCAGCTTTGAATACCGCAACCGCCAGGCACATCCCAATCCGCTCGTAAAGGAAAACTATTTTGTGCTCACGCTCGGTGTGAATGTCAACGAACTGTGGTTCTACCGCAACAAACTGCGTTGATACGCACCGATACGTACGTCGCTGCATACAACCATGCTCCCAAAGCTTAAAGATAAAATGATGTCGCTGCCGCTGCTGCTTTTCGCAGTGGCGGTTGGCGCATGCATATGCGCATGTTCCGACGACCACCGGGAGACAATCGCGCTTTCAGCTGACCCGGAGACCTTCCCCACCATGCGCACCATCGACGTGTCGACCACCATTTCCGATTCCGGTTATACACGTTACCATATCACCACACCGCTGTGGCTGATGTTCGAGGAGGCGGCCGAGCCGCACTGGAACTTCCCCGACGGCCTTTTCATCGTCCAGTTCAACGATTCGATGGCTGAAAACGGCACATTCACCGCCGACACCGCCACCTATCTGAGCAAAAGAAAGCTGTGGCGTTTCGACCGGAATGTACGCATGAAGAATGTGGACGGCGACCGCTTCCGCACCCAGCAGCTGTTCTGGGACCAGAATACCCACAAAGTTTACTCCGATTCGTTTATCCACATCGAGCGTTCGGACCGCATCATAGAGGGATATGGCTTTGAATCGAACGAGCAGATGACCGACTACGTGATACGTCGCCCGTCGGGCATCTTCCCCACCAACGCATTCATGAGCGGAGGGAAAGAGTAGTTCAGGCATCATATCAATGTGACCGGAATCCGGCGGACGCCGGACGCGACATAATATACTGACAATTTTAAAACTCTGAATATCTTGATTGACTCATCCTGGCTCATAATAACCATCCTGGCGCTGATTTTTTCAGCTCTTTTTTCAGGTATAGAGATTGCATTCGTGACCTCCGACCGTGTGCGTGTGGAACTCGACGTGCAGAAAGGTGGCCTGGTGGGGCGTGCGCTCAACACGTTCTTCTCCAATTCCGAGTTTTTCATCTCTACCATCCTCGTCGGCAACAATATCGTGCTGGTTGTCTACGGTATGGGGGCGGCCAAAATGCTTGAGCCCTGGCTTGAATCCATCTATCCCAACCAGGCGTTCGTGCTCATTGCGCAGACGCTGATTTCCACCGGTGTCATTCTGCTCACCGGAGAGTTTTTTCCCAAGACGGTGTTCCGCATCAACCCAAACCGTTCGCTGCGGCTGTTCGCCCCGCTGGTGGCTCTTATCTATTATCTGCTCTATCCGGTGTCGCTGTTCACCACATGGCTGTCGAAGATGCTCATGAAGCTGTTCGGCATCAAATCCACCGGCGACAAGACCGGTGCCATATCCATGGGCGATCTCAATGACTATCTCGAGCAGACCATCGACGAGCAGGCCGAGGAAAAAACCGAGGTGGAGAACGAAGTGAAGATTTTCCACAACGCACTTGATTTCTCCGAGACGCACCTGCGCGACTGCATGACGCCGCGCAACGAGATTGTGGCCGTCGACATAGATGAGGTTACCACCGAAGAGCTCAGCCGCCTGTTCACAAGTTCCGGACGTTCGAAAATCATAGTGTTCCGCGAAGACATCGACAATGTGCTGGGCTACATCCATGTCAGCGAGCTGTTTACTCCCGGATGCGACTGGAAGCAGCACCTGAAGCCGGTGGTCTATGCTCCCGAAACGTTTATGGCCAACAAGATGATGCGCCGGCTCCTGGCTGAGAAGCGCTCCATAGCCATCATTGTGGATGAATTCGGCGGTACGGCCGGTATGGTCACGCTTGAAGACCTCGTGGAGGAGATTTTCGGCGACATACAGGATGAGCACGACAATGTGCAGCTTGTGGAACGGGAGCTTGCCCCTGGTATCTACGAGTTCTCGGGACGTCTCGAAATAGAACATCTTAACGAACAATACCATCTCGACATACCCGAGGATGACGAGTATCAGACTCTTGCGGGATATATCCTGTGCAAGACCGGTCTGATTCCGGCCAAGGGCGAAGTGGTGGAGCTTGACCATTTCCGCCTTGAGGTGCTTGAGAAATCGGCCAACCGTCTGGAGATAATAAAGCTCACGGTGCTGCCCGACCGGGCCGGCTGACGCCACGGCCGCCCGCAATGGCAGGATTGCAAAAAAGCGGGCCTGCGCCCGTAATTCCGGGGTAGCGGCACCGCTTTTATGGCTTGCGTAAAAAAGCTTACTCAAAAAATCAATATGTAGAGGCATGCCCTCGCGGGCGGGCGTTGAAGCAACTTGTTGTTTTACCGCAACAAAAATAATACAAAAAATCGGCAAATGCATGTATGCCACAGCAAAATACCTACATTTAGGTATCCGCTCCCCCCGGCCGGCATGCCGACAGATGTGCCGCATACCTGATATTAGGTATTGAGCGGTGGATTAAGTACCTTTGTAAACACGATTTTTGAAAACCATGAATAAAATAACCATCAGTCACATTATGCGCAGGGCGCTTGCCGGCGTGATTGTAGCGGCTGCCGCAGGTGCAGTGCATCCCGCTCATGCCAACCGTTCCGATTCCTTGTTTATTTTCTCGTATGCCAATCCCAACGGGGATGGCGGCCTGAAGCTCGCCTGGAGCGCCGACGGCGTGAAATGGCAGAAGCTGAACCGGGGCAACTCGTTCGTAAACTCCGATTTCGGCTCGTGGGGCGACATGAAAAAGATGTTTGAGCCCAAGCTCATGCAGCGTCCGTCCGACGGCATGTGGGTGGCCACATGGAAGCTTGCCGAAGGGGAGGAGGCGATGGCTGTTGTCGAATCGCCCGACCTTATGGAATGGGGTGCGCAGGTCTACACCGATACTCCCGTAAATCCGGGATTTTCCGATAACGGCTGCCGCGCGGCCACGGCGAAGGTGGGCTCGCGGACTTACAGCGGATGGCAGCGCAAGGTTCCCGCATCGCTCGTGCGCCGTCTCGAGCAGTTCGGCGACCACCGCGCCTACCGCGATGCCCTGCATGCACAGACCATGAGCGGCGACGGCGTGCGTTTTGCTTCGCTCAAGCCCCTGCAGGCCACCCTCACACTGTTCCCCGATTCGGCAAAGAACATCAGCACCAATCTGATGGGTATCTTTTTCGAGGATATAAACTATGCCGCTGATGGCGGTCTGTATGCCGAGCTGGTGCAGAACCGTGATTTCGAGTACACTTCGGAAGATAAATCGAAATGGAGCGCCACTTCCTACTGGAAGGGGAGCGACGCTTCCGGCAACGAGGTGGCTATAGAGGTAGCTTCCGAGTCGCCGCTGCACCCCTCCAATCCTCATTACGCCGTGCTCCGGGGTACATCCCTTACCAATGGCGGTTACGACGGTATGGCCGTACGCAAGGGCGAGAAATATGATTTCTCAATTGCGGCGCGTCTGCCTCGGGGTAAGGGCGGCAAACTTGATGTGGCGCTTGTCGACAAGAGCGGCCGGAGCATTGCATCGGCTTCGGTGGCTCTGAAAGGTGAGGGATGGCGCAAATACAAGGCCGTTCTGGTGGCGGATGCCGATGTGGCTGATGCAAGTCTTAAAGTCACTCCGCGTTTTGATGCCGAGGTTGATGTGGACATGGTGTCGCTTTTCCCGCGCAACACATTCATGGGGCGCCCCAACGGCCTGCGTGCCGACCTCGCCCAGCTGCTGGCCGACATGAAGCCCCGTTTTGTGCGTTTCCCCGGCGGCTGTCTCGCGCATGGCAACGGCATCGACAATATATACAACTGGAAGGAATCAATCGGGAAACTCGAGGAGCGCACACCGCGCACCAATACATGGGGCTACCACCAGACCCGCGGCCTGGGCTATCATGAATTCTTCCAGTTCTGCGAGGACCTTGGAGCCGAACCGCTCCCCGTGGTTGCGGCAGGCGTGCCGTGCCAGAACTCTTCGCGTCCGCCGGTGGGGGCCAAGGGGATTGTTGAGAAATACGGCCAGCAGGGTGGTATACCCATGGAGAAGATGGATGCCTACATTCAGGATATCCTCGATCTGATAGAATATGCCAACGGCGACGCACGCACTACCGTATGGGGCCGCAAACGTGCCGAAGCGGGCCATCCCAAGCCGTTTAACCTGAAATATATCGGCATCGGCAACGAGGATATGATCACACCGGTGTTCGTGGAGCGTTTCAATATGATTTTCGACGCCGTGAAGGCTGCGCATCCCGAGATTACGGTGATAGGCACCACTGGTCCGTTCTACGAAGGCACGGACTACGATCTTGGGTGGAAACTCGCCACCGAAAAGGGCGTACCCATGGTTGATGAGCATTATTATGTGCAGCCCGGATGGCTCATCCACAATCAGGATTTCTACGACAATTACGACCGCTCCAAACCGCATGTCTATCTCGGCGAATGGGCGGCACATCTCGACGGGCGTCCGAGCAATGTGGAGACAGCCCTCGCAGAGGCTCTTTATCTCACCGCTGTGGAGCGCAACGGCGACGTTGTGGAGATGGCCTCGTATGCGCCTCTGCTGGCGCGTGAAGGCCGCACACAGTGGCGTCCCGACCTGATTTATTTCAACAGCGCGGAAGTGAAACCCACTGTCGACTATTATGTGCAGAAACTTTACGGCCGCAATGCCGGCAATGAATATGTGGCCTCGGCGCTTAAACTTGAGGGTGACGGCATCACCGACGATGTGAAGAAGCGTATGGCGGTATCCGTGGTGCGTAATGGCAATGAATACATCGTGAAACTGGCCAATCTGCTGCCGGTGGCGGTGACCACAGGACTGAATGCCGGTGCCGCTGTGAATGGGCTGCAGAATGCCACTGTGGTTAAAACCACCCTCTCAGGCGCTCCTGCAGACACGGATGCACGCCCGGTTGAGGAATCGCTTTCAGCTTTCCCCGCAGCGCTCGAACTCCCCCCGTATTCTTTCACGGTGCTCCGCGCCACGCCCGCTGCCGTCAAATAATCGGCACCACACCGTAAGAATCATTTTTGCTATAACAGAAAGCATCATTAGCTCCATAACAGAGCAAGCCACGAACTCCATTACAGAGTGCACCATTAGCACCATCTGCTGCGCTTAAGGAAATGAGGGGCTGCCGCAAAAAAAACGCGGCAGCCCCTCATTGTGATGTTATGTTTTGAACGGGAAGCCTGCAGCTGGATGCATCCCGCTAAGCTCCTGTTGGCTCTGATAAACTCTTATAAGCTCTTATAAGCTCTTATAAGCTCTTATAAGCTCTTATAAGCTCTGATAAACTCTGATAAACTCTTATAAGAATTATCCGAATTTATCCGAGCTTATAAGAATTTACCTCCCCAAGGAAAACAAAAAAAGAATGAGTAACATTAATCCGAAGATTAAAAATTACTCATTCTCCTCTCTCTCCTGCGGTGCGGACGAGACTCGAACTCGCGACCCCCTGCGTGACAGGCAGGTATTCTAACCAGCTGAACTACCGCACCAGAAGTTGATTGCAAAACTTGTTTGGAAACTGCCTCTCTCGCTTGATTGGCTTCGCTTTTCAGCGGTGTTTCCCTCTCGTTTGCGGTTGCAAAGTTACAACGTTTTTTTTAATCCGCAAAATATTTCGCTAAAAAATCTGCAAAATTTTGATTTTTCTGTTTCCGGGGAAGCTGATGAAAGCGGTGAGAAGCCGCTGGAAGCCTCATGGCGGGGGGAATCCTCATGAATGATAGGTGCTTATAAATTCTGATAAGTTCTTATAAGCTCTGATAAACTCTGATAATCTTCTCTGAAAAATTCGGATAAGCCCGGATAAATTCGGATAAGCTCTTATAAGATCTTATAAGCTCTGATAAGTTCTTATAAGCTCTGATAAGTTCTGATAAGCTCTGATAAGCTCTGATAAGCTCTGATAAGTTTTTATAGGAATTATCCGAGTTTATCCGAGCTTATAAGATCTTATAAGAGCTTATCCGAATTTAATAGCTTTTATTGAAGCTAATCCGGGCTGCACCGGCGCCGCCTGCAGGGGGTAAAGAAAGTCGGCGTGTCAGATGGTCTGACACGCCGACTGTATAATGGGGCTGAGGGGCCTGGTTCTGTTGAGGGTCAACAGGCGGTTATTTCTTTGCCTCCTCTTTTTTGTCGTCGGATTTGGTGGGGTTGGCTTTTTTGTATTTGGCGTTGAGGCCTTCGATTATGTCGTTGGTGATGTCGAGAGCCGGATTGAAGAGTTCGCCGGGAGCAAAGAGGAGAATGGCGTCATAATGGCGGGTCTTGTTGTATTCGGCCAGGAAGTTATTGAGCGAGTCGAGGAATTCCTCCTGCTGACGCACGGCTTCTTCCTGTGCACGTTGCTGCAGGGAGCCGAGGTAGTTCTGTGCCTGCTGCTGTTTTTTGTTTAGTTCGGCCATGTCGGCATTGTAGGATGCTTCAGAGAGATAGCCGTTGTTCTGAACTTTCTGCTGGATGGATGATGCCAGACGGTTGAGCTCGCCTTCGCGCGAACGCTGTGCATTCTGCAGTTCGGTCATTGTGCGCAGGTTGGCTTCGTTGAAGGTCTTTACCAGTTCGTAGTTGGCCATCACCGAGTCCATGTTGTAATAGCGTATGTTGGTGGTGGGTTCGAAGCTTGTCGACTCAACTTTGGCAGTGGTCTTTGTCTCGGCCTGCTTTTCAGATGTCTTGGTTTCGTTGTTGGAGCAGGATACCATTACGAGAAGTGCCAGAGCGGCGGCAGCAAAAGCTGTTGTTTTCATGTGTGAGGTTTATTACTTTTTATGATTTTTCTTTTTCAGTTGCGGCAGGTCGTGGGCATGGCCTGAAGGGAACTTGCCGCCTTTGACGAACAATACCTTCACTCCGAGCAGAACCACGGCCAGAGCCACGAGTGCAATGGTGATTAGCAGGAGTTTCATGCTGGTGTGCCGTGAACAATGAAGGCTCTATGCGCCGGGGCTGTGGGCTGGCGCGGAAGCCTTCCGGTTTGAATTGTGTGCAAATATAGGAAAGTTGCCTTAATTTTTAGCCATATGTAAATTTTATTTTGTAACTTAGGCGCAGAGAATTGCTTAATTTAACAGATTTTTCCATTCTCAAACCATTTTTAAACCGCGGTTTGAAAATGGCCGCCACGCGGCCGTCCGCGGTTCCGTTCCGCAAACATATTTAATCATTTACAGGATATGCAAGTTAAAGATCTTCAGCCCAAGGCTGTGTTTGAAATTTTCGACGAGATCACGAAAATCCCCCGTCCGTCGAAAAAGGAAGAGAAAATCAGAAAGTTCATTCTGGAGTTCGCAAAAGCTCACGGCATAGACGCGCATGCCGACAAAATCGGCAACGTGATTCTGCGCAAGCCCGCCACACCGGGTCATGAAAACGCCCCCACAGTGATTCTGCAGGGCCATATGGACATGGTGTGCGAAAGCAACGACAAGAATTTCAATTTCGAGACAACCCCCATCACCACCATCGTCGACGGCGAATGGGTACGTGCCGACGGAACCACCCTGGGTGCCGACAACGGCATCGGCGTGGCTGCCGCCCTGGCTATCCTCACTGACGACACCCTGGTGCACGGTCCGCTCGAAGTGCTCATAACAATGGATGAGGAAACCGGCATGACCGGCGCCAACAATCTTGAAAAGGGAGAGCTTACAGGAAGCATCCTTATCAACCTTGACTCGGAGGACGATGCCGAGGTGTTCGTAGGTTGTGCAGGCGGCATCGACACCGTGGCCACATTCAAATATAACCGCTCGTTCGCTCCCAACGATTTCCATTATTTCCTGATGGACGTGCGCGACGGTCTGGGAGGCCACTCGGGTGGCGACATCCATCTGGGACGTGCCAACGCCAACAAGCTCGTGGCCCGCTTCCTGTTCAACCTCATGAAGAAACATGAGGTGGTGATCTGCGAAATCGACGGCGGCAACCTGCGCAATGCCATCCCCCGTGCCGCCCATGTGCTGTTCGGCGTCCACACTTCGCGCAAGGAGGAGGTCCGCATCGCCTTCAATAATTATGTGGCCGATATCGAGAAGGAATACAAGGGGCTTGAGACCTCGCTCAAACTCAATCTTGAAAGCGCCGACCGTCCGGAATTCACAGTCGACGAGACCACTGGCCGCAATCTTATCCTTTCGCTCTACTGCGCTCCTCACGGGGTGATTTCAATGAGCCGCGACCTCGAGGGTCTGGTTGAAACCTCCACCAACCTCGCTTCGGTTAAGATGAAGGCCGACAGCCAGATTGTGGTGACCACCTCGCAGCGTTCGAGCGTAGATTCACGCAAAATCGACATCGCCAATCAGGTAGAGGCCGTGTTCACCCTGGCAGGTGCCACTGTGGAGCATGGCGAAGGCTATCCCGCATGGACTCCCAACCTCGATTCGCCCATCATGAAGATTGCAAGCGACGCTTACGAGGAACTCTATGGCGTGCGTCCGGCCATCAAGGCCATACATGCAGGTCTGGAATGCTCGCTGTTCCAGCAGAACTATCCCGGACTGGACATGGTGTCGTTCGGTCCGACCCTGAAGGATGTGCACTCCCCCTCGGAGCGCATGCACATTCCCGCCGTTGAGCGCTTCTGGGGTCAGCTCCGCCGCACCATCGAGAAAGTGGCCGGCAAATGAAACTCTCCGCACGGCGCATAGTGCTGTCGGCAATACTGATATTGTTCCCGGTCGCCGCAATTACGGCCGGGAACATTTCAGTTTGTGTTGCCGATTCGCTGGGGCATGCACAGGAGCACCCTGCGCGTGTGCCAGGCATTGACTGCACCGCAACTGTTGCTACTTTTGAGGCAAAGCCAGAGGTGAATCCGCATGCATGGGTCGATTCGGCCATTGTGCATCACGACCCGGCCGAGGACAGCCGTTACACCCGGCTCACTGAGGCGGACTACGAAGAGGTGGCGCAGATGCTCGATGTGGATGTGGCCGCCATAAAGGCCGTGGTCGATATTGAGACCGGACGCCGGCATGAAGGCTTCTGGGCTCCAGGCAAGCCTCTCATCAATTTTGACCTTACCATGTACCGCCGTTTCGCACCCCGTTGCGGCGTGTCGCTGACGAAGGCCAGGAAGGCTCATCCCGAAATTTTCCGTCGTCCGGATGCCCGGCGCTACGGCTCATATCAGGCCGCTCAGCAGGCGCGCCTCGATGCCGCCTGCGATGTCGACACTGTTTCGGCTTATCAGAGCACATTCTGGGGGATGTTTCAGATCGGAGGGTTCAACTGGCGTAAATGCGGCTGCGAAAGCGTGCAGCAGTTTGTGGAGCTTATGAGTCGGTCGGAACGCTCTCAGCTTGAGCTTTTTGCGCGGTTCATTGAGAATTCGGGGATGGTTGATGCCGTGCGCAGGCACAACTGGCTTCAGTTCGCCCTGAAATACAATGGACCCAAAGCCAGGTCAAGAGGCTATCACAAACGCCTTGCGGCATCATATAAACGCCATAGTGCGGAGAAAAAATAAATTTGAATAATTACTTACCTCAAACGACTGAAATGGTAGGTTCCTTACACTTCACGGGCGTGCTGCTCGGATTGTTTACGTTTTTGATTATCGGGCTCTTTCATCCGCTTGTAATCAAGGGGTACTATTACTTCGGCATGCGCTGCCGGTGGTGGTTCGCCATCCTTGGTGTCGCGGCGCTTATGGCGTCTGTGCTTATGGAGGATGTGATGTGGCAGACGTTGCTTGGGGTGCTGGCATTCTCGTCGTTCTGGTCGGTGAAGGAGATTGCCGAACAGCGCGACCGCGTGGCCAAGGGCTGGTTCCCGCCCAATCCCCGCCGTCCCGAGCAGTGTTCACGCGGTGATAAGCCGGCGCAAAAGTAATGTAGTTTCAAAAATGACTTTATGCGTTTATGCACTTTGCATGATTAAGCAAAAAAATCGCTAACTTTGCGATTTAAAGAAAAAATCAGTCTCTACGAAAAATCATATCCGAGGAAATGGAACATAAATTTAAACGAACCCTTGTCACAACAGCTCTCCCTTATGCCAACGGCCCGGTGCACATCGGGCATCTTGCCGGAGTTTACGTGCCGGCCGACATCTACACCCGTTTTCTGCGCCTTCGTGGCGAGGATGTGGTGATGATCGGCGGAAGCGACGAGCATGGTGTGCCCATCACCATCAAGGCTAAGGCCGAAGGCGTCACACCACAGGACATTGTAGACCGCTATCACACTCTGATCAAGGATTCGTTTGAGGAACTGGGTATAAGTTTCGACATCTACTCGCGTACCACTTCCGACATCCATTCCCGTACCGCTTCCGAATTTTTCCGCCGTCTTTACGATGAAGGTAAGTTCGTTGAGAAAACATCCATGCAGCTTTTCGACGAAAAAGCCAACCAGTTTCTCGCCGACCGCTATGTCACCGGCGAATGCCCCCACTGCCACAACCCCCGCGCCTATGGCGACCAGTGCGAGGCGTGCGGTACGAGCCTCAACGCCACCGACCTCATCAACCCCCGCAGCGCCATAACCGGCAACACCCCCGTGCTCAAGGAGACCAAGCACTGGTATCTCCCTCTCGACCGCTATGAGGCCGACCTGAGCCGCTGGATTCTGGAAGGGCATAAGGAGTGGAAAACCAACGTGTACGGCCAGTGCAAGTCGTGGATCGACCTGGGCCTGCAGCCCCGTGCCGTGAGCCGCGACCTCGACTGGGGCGTGCCAGTTCCCGTCGAAGGGGCAGACGGCAAGGTGCTCTACGTGTGGTTCGATGCCCCCATCGGCTACATCTCCAACACAAAGGAGCTGCTGCCCGACACCTGGGAAACCTACTGGAAAGACCCCGAGACACGCATCATCAACTTCATCGGCAAGGACAACATCGTGTTCCACTGCATCATTTTTCCGGCCATGCTCATGGCCTACGGCGACAATTACCAGTTGCCCGACAATGTGCCTGCCAATGAATTCCTCAATCTCGAGGGTGATAAAATCTCCACATCGCGCAACTGGGCCATCTGGCTTCACGAATATCTGCGCGACTTCCCCGGCAAGCAGGACGTGCTCCGCTACGTGCTCACGGCCAATGCTCCGGAAACCAAGGATAACGACTTTACATGGCGCGACTTTCAGAGCCGTAACAACTCGGAACTCGTGGCCATCCTGGGCAACTTCGTCAACCGTGCCGTTGTGCTCACCCATAAATATTTCAACGGGGCAGTGCCCGCCGCAGGCGAACTGCAGCCGGTGGACACGCAGGCTCTGGCCGAACTCGCCACTCTGCGCGACGCCCTTACGGCCAACCTCGAGACCTTCCATTTCCGCGAGGCTCTGAAGGAGGCCATGAACATTGCCCGTCTCGGCAACAAATATCTGCAGGAGACAGAGCCGTGGAAGGTGGCCAAGACCGACATGGCCCGTGTGGGCACCATCCTGAATGTGGCGCTGCAGATCTGCGCCAACATCGCCGTGGCCTTCGAGCCGTTCCTGCCTTTCACTGCCGGACGCCTGAGCCGCATGCTCCGTCTCGACAACATGAAGTGGGCTGACCTCGGACGTGCCGACCTCGTGGCCGCAGGCACACAGCTCGGCGAGGCCGAACTGCTGTTCGAAAAGGTCGAGGACGATGCCGTGCAGGCTCAGCTCGACCGCCTGGCCCGCATCAAAAAAGAGAACGAACTCAAAAACTGGCAGCCTGCTCCGGTTCAGCCCGAAGTGGCGTTCGACGACTTCCTCAAGCTTGACCTGCGCGTGGGCACCGTGAAGGAGTGCAAGCGCGTGCCCAAGGCCGACAAGCTGCTGCAGTTCCTCATTGACGACGGCACGCCCGACGGACGCACCATCGTGAGCGGTATCGCAAAATACTACGATCCCGCCGACCTCGTGGGCAAGCAGGTGTGCTTTGTGGCCAACTTCGCTCCCCGCAAGCTGAAAGGCGTGGAGTCGCAGGGCATGATCCTGTCGGCCGAGAATGCCGACGGCTCGCTGGTTGTGATGGGCCCGACGGGTCCCGTGGCTCCCGGCGCACAGGTAAAATAAGACGTCTCCAGTAAAAAAACACAAGGGGGCATCCGCCCCCGCCTTTCTCTCATAAACCTAACCTAAATCTGATTTGCCGATGAGTAGCCAACGTCCCCGCATACTGATCATATATACCGGAGGCACAATCGGAATGATAGAGGATCCCGAAACCAAGACCCTCAAGCCCTTCGATTTCAACCACCTGATCGACAATGTGCCTAAGATCAAAATGCTCGACTACGACATAGAGCATATCCAGTTCGAGCATCCCATCGATTCGAGCGACATCAACCCGGCTCACTGGCAGCAGATTGCAGGATATATCGGACGGCATTATGCCGATTTCGACGGTTTTGTGGTGCTCCACGGCACGGATACTATGGCCTACACCGCCTCGGCCCTCAGCTTCATGCTTGAGAACCTGAGCAAACCGGTGATTATCACCGGCTCGCAGCTCCCTGTGGGAGAGGTGCGAACCGACGGTGAGGAAAACCTTATAACCGCACTGCAGATTGCCGCCGCCACCGATACCGTGAGCGGCGAGCCGATGGTGCAGGAGGTGGCCATCCTGTTCGAGAATTATCTGTGGCGCGGCAACCGCTCCACCAAGATGAGTGCCGACAATTTCAATGCATTCAAGAGCAACAACTATCCCTCCCTGGCCAAGATAGGGCTGTCCATCCATTTCAACCACGATGCGCTGTGGCGTCTGCGCGGGCGGCGTCCGTTCAGACTGAATCCAGGGATGAGCGACGGTGTGATTGTGGTCTATGTCTATCCCGGCATCACGCGCGAGGTGCTCCACCGGCAGCTCTCGATGCCCGGTGTGAAAGGGGTGGTGCTCAAAACGTATGGTGCCGGCAATGTGCCTTCGGTGCCCTGGTTTGCCGAGGTTGTGCAGGAGGCTGTGGCTTCAGGCATTGTGGTTGTGAATGTCACCCAGTGCCCCAACGGCAGTGTGCATCAGACCCGCTACTACACGGGCAACGTGCTCGAGAACGCGGGCGTTATCTCCGGACATGACCTCACCACCGAGGCTGCACTGACCAAGATGATGTTCCTCTTCGGCACAGGCATGAGCGCCGCCCAGGTGGCTAAAAGCATGCTCCACCCCATGTGCGGCGAAATGTCTATCTGACGCGTCCCATGAGCCGCCACGAGCCGGCTTGTTCCCGATAAACATACATCCCACACCATCCGGCGGCTTATCTGCCTGCCCGTGGTGTGGGATTGCTGTCATTTTGCATAAGGATGTGGCGGCGGTAGGTTGACGGGGTCATACCGGTCTCTTTTTTGAACGTGCGGATAAAATAATTGCAGTCTTCGTATCCCAGCGAGAAGGCAATTTCCTTTACCAGTCTGTCGGTATGGGTGAGTTCCATCTGGGCCTTGCGCATGCGCAGAAAGCGGATGTAGTTAACCGGGGTCTGGCCGGTTTCGGCTTTGAACAGATGGCAGAAATGATGTTTCGACATCCGCAGGGTCTCGGCGAGCCTGTCGAGAGATATGTTTTCGTTCAGATGTTTGCTGATAAACGACCGTGCGCGTGCCACCCGTTTGCTTCCTATTTCCCCGATATGCGTCCCCGCCATGACCCATTGTGACATTATTATTGATATGAGTGCATTGTTGAACAGTCGGGCCGGCATCGGAATCCTTTCGCTGCGTTCCAGCATCCCTGTGAACGACATCTTCGTGTCATAGTGCTTCGGATTGGTGTTGTACAGCGAAACATCCGGATTGGCATCGACAAGCTGCCGGAAGGCGCCTTCGCACATGGTGTTGCACGGCAGTTCGTCAGGAAAGCGCCAGTTGTCGGTGAGGAGCAGAGGGTCGCCGTTGTCGTGTTCGTAAACGTGAAGGTAATAGTGGCCCATTTCCTTGTCGCACCGGTTGGTGTGGCGCATGTAGGCCGGGACAACATACATATGTCCAGGACTTAGCTGTATGCTGCGGTCGGGCAGTATCAGCCATCCAGAACCGGAAGTGATGTGATACAGCCGAGTGAACGGACTGCAGACGTCGCGATAGTTCCATTCGGTGCCTACTGTGGCGCAGCCGGCGCTAAGCAGTACCCATGTTGGGATTCCCTTGCGATTCATGTTGGAAAAGATAGATTCAACACGTAAAATTAGTGCTTGTGAACGGTTTTCACAAGCACCGGTATGAGATAGCGGATAAATAAATTCAGTTTTTTCGGCCTTATGTGTCAGAAAATGGCTTTCGTCACAGTTGTTCCCGCTTTGACAAGATAGAGGCCTCGCAGACGGGAGCAATCCATGCTTGTGCCGTAGGTTTCCGCAACTTTTGCTCCGGCGATGGAGTAGATGGATATCAGGGTGGGGACAGCGGTCACAACGGAATCGGTGCAGATTCTGATTCCCGGTGTGTCAGGCACTGCGCATTCATCCACCCCCGAGAGGTCCGTGTTGCCCAGCAGCATGAGTTCCTCAGCTCTGAATTCCTGACAGCTTGCGCCATGAAGCAGGTCGGCCTGCCATCCGAGATAATATTCGCCCGGTTCTGCCACGGAGAAGTGTAGGCCGTAGAATTCGTTGTCAAGAGCAGCGTCCCCGATTTTTGCATGGGCGATTGCGCCGGATGGGATGGCTGCGGTTGTGGTCAGTGCAGGCATCACGAAAGTATAAGCCTCGTGGAGGTTGTACAGGGCGTTGTATCTTGCCCCGAAATAATACTCACCTTTGTCGAGGTATATTTTGCGGTAAATACGTGCGTCCTCCAGGCTCCCTTCCTGATTGCGGTTGCGGTCTTCCCATACACCGAGCATCAGGGCGTAGCCGTTGGAATAGCTGTCGAGGCCGCTTTTGGTACCCTCTTCGCCGTTCGGTATCGAGAAGTTTTCCACAGTCCAGTGCTTCGGTGTTGCAAATCGTGTGGCGGTGTTTTCTGCCGGAGTAAAATTTGCACTCTCGATCAGTTTCTCCGTCGTGAGGTCGGCGGCATATTCCTTTTGCGGTGCGCTGAATGGGTTTTGCGACATGAGGAATCGCTCCCATTCAAATTTGAGTGGAAAATAGATTGATGTGATGTCGGCCGCAGAGGAGGGAACATCCGTACTTTCCAGCACTTCGGTCATGTGGTCAAAGTCTCCGCGTGTGAACGACCCTGTATTCCCGTTGATGCGGTTGTTGCGTTCAAGCTCCCCGAGGAATGTCTTTATCGTAGCACGCAATTCGTCAAGGTCGGCCTGGCTTATTTCCTCCAATTGCAGCAGCGCCACCTTCTCCACCCTGAATTCCTGAGTGTCGTTGCCGTGGGCAAGGTCGGCCTGCCATCCTATCGCTATCTCGGTTTCTTCGGGCAGAAGGAAGTAGAGCCCGCTGAATTCATTCGTGTTTTCGCTGCATTCCGCAATCTTGCGGAATGCCATGGCTTTCAAAGGAATTTCGGCAGTCGGGAGGGTTTCGGCTGCAACAAACATGTAGGCATCAGAGGTGATGTTGTAGGTTGTGTTGTATGCGCCGCCGAAGAAATACAGTCCTTTCGGAAGGGTGATTTTCTGATAGATACGGGCATTTTCCAGATTCCCTTCCTGATTGCGGTCACGGTCATTCCAGATGCCGAGCATCAGGGCCTCACGGCCTGAATAAGAGTCAAGACCCTCCTTTGTCCCGGAACTTCCCTGAGGAATACTGAAGTTTTCTACGGTCCATTTCTCAGGTTTGCCGAAACGGGTGCGGGAACCGGTGCGCGCGAAGTTGCTTGCCTCGCCGAAGGAGTCTGTGGTTATGTCGGTGCCTGGCATTGCGGTAGAAGCGATGTCGGCGCCTTTGATGAGTGCGTCTTTTGTGAATGTTCCGTAGGCTTGACGAAGCTGCCTGAAGGCGGCTTCGGTGTTTTCGTTTTCCTTGGCACTGTCGAGTTCTCGCTGGAGTGCGGCAACCTGGGCAAGGTCGAACAGGCCGGTGTTGTAATAGCTTCCCCGTGTCTGCACTTCGGTCAGGAAAGTCTCCACGATGTCAATCATTGTGGCAAGTCGCTCTGTGGTGGAGATGTCGGCGTTGTCGGTTGTGATAGCCAGTACCGGTGCAATCTGATTGAGCTGTTCGTCCGGGAATGTCACTGTCAGACCCGATGCATCCTGCCGGTACGGAAGCGCTCCATACCCTACCAGCGAGACACCGGTGACGTTGCCGCTGTAGTAGTCGGAAACGGGCGAAAAGGATTTGATGGTGTATTCGCCGGCTTCGGGCCATGACATGACGGTGGCATAAATCACACCGTTTTTCTCCACAAACCTGATGTCGGAGGATGTGTAGTTGAGGCCCTCGTTGAATCCCTGGGCATTCATGGGATTGGCTGCATCGGCCAAAGGCCCTTCACCAAATGTTTTCCAGACATGTGTGCCATAGACGGCCTCCGAATTTACATCCATCCAGGCTTTGATATCGGCAAGAATTTTCCGCTCTTTCTCGTCGATGGTGCCGTCGCCTTTCAGCGGAACGCTTAGCAGCAGATTGCCGTTTTTGCTGATCACATCCATGAGCATGCGTATCACCGTGGCGCCGCTTTTGTAGCCGTTATTGTTGTATGTGGCCTGGCTGTAATGCCAGTCGCCGATGCAGGTGCACGTCTGCCAATACTCCTGCTGCATACGGTCGGGGATGCCTCGTTCCACGTCCCACAGCATGGCTTTCTTGTGTAGCGGCAGCAGCTGCTTGCCGGTGACCACTACTTCGGCATCGCCTCCGGTGCGTCTTGCGCTGAAGTTGTAATAGCTTGACAGGAAATCCGTGCCCCAGTTGTCATCGCATCCATAGAAGGGGAGAACGGTGTCGTCGAAGTAGATCATGTCTGGGGCATAGTCGTTGACAAGCTGCAGGGTGCGATTCATCAGTTTTTGCTTGTATTGGTCGGAGGGAAGCGAGGCTCCGTTGCCCCAGTCCCACTGCGAGTGGATGGTTCCCGAATTGGACCATCCGGTGCTGTGCGGATGGTTCTGTGCATAGAGCTCCTGCGGGTCGAGGCCTTTCCACCATTTCTCCGTGCCGTCGGGGTTAAGGGTGTAGCCATCCTCCTTTGTCAGGGTCCCGTCGTAGGCCTGCGACGGTTCAAGCCATGTCCATGCGTGGCTCGCGTGGACGCTTACGCCAAGGTGCATTCCGGCTTCGCGGCATGCCTCGGCCCATTCGCCCACTATGTCGCGATGCGGCCCGATTTTGGTGGAATTCCATTCCTGGTAGGGGCTGTCCCAAAGGTCCATGTTGTCATGATGATTGGCAAGAACCATGAAATAGCGTGCGCCCACGCTTTTGTAAAGTTCCACCAGTTCTTTGGGGGTCCAGTTCTCAGCTTTCCATTCGTTGCATAGGTCCTTGAGGCCGAAGTTCTTAGGGTTGTCGTAATGGGCAACGTGCCAGTTGTATTGCCCTGAACCGGGGTAATACATGTGACGGGCATACCAGTCGCCGTCCTCGGCCTCGCACTGTGGCCCCCAATGAGCCCAAATGCCGAATTTTGCGTCTTTGAACCACTCCGGGCATTCCCATTGTGAAAGGCTTTCCCACGAAGCGGCATATTTTCCCTCAATGAGCGGCATGTCGCCGGCATGCATCTGAAATGACTGCAATGCGGCTGCTGTAAATAAACCGAAATAGAATGATTTGTTCATGGTAATTATAATGAATAGTGAGGACTGCTCAGGCAGAAACGTATATATTCCAGGCAGTCAGGGTAAGTAGTCGGCGGCAAAATTACGCATTCGGAATAATTGTATAATAGGACAATCTTGCTGAAAGATAGGACTAAGTGACGAACTGCCGGACACTACGGATGCTTTCATGGCGCTTAGGCTCCGGACGCAACTGTGTGGAGTCTAAGCGCCATGAAATATGTGTGATGATGGTGCCGGCTTAAAGGGAGGAGGGGGTGGTGCGGGTTTCGCGGTGGTGGAGGATGAAGAGGGCGAGGGCGCCGATGATGGCGCAGGGTATGCCTGCCAGCGCGGGCGATGCAAGGCCGAATCCGTGTCGTATCACGGCGCCTCCAAGGGCTGCTGCCGTGGCGTTTGACACGTTGAATGCAATCTGGATGCCGGCGCCTCCAAGCATTTCGCCCCCCTTTGCGTAGCGGACGATGAGATACTGTAGCGGGCCGCCAAGCCCGAACAGCAGCGCGGGGGCAAGGAAAGCGAACAGCAGCGATGGGATTTTATCCGGGGCAAACAGATAGACTATCGGCATCAGCACGATTATCATGGTGGCTATCACGGCTGTGACAAGCGATGCGGAATAGCGGTCGGACAGACGTCCGGCGTAAAAGTTGCCGAACACCATCCCTGCTCCCACCAGAACCATGATGAAGGTCATTGACGATTCGGGAAACCCGGCCACTCGTGTCATTATGGGTGCGATGTAGCTCAGCCAGCAGTACACGCTTGCCTGCCCGAAGAACACACCCGCATAGATGAGCCAGGGGCCGGGCTTTGACAGAAAGCGGAACTGACCTTTCATGCCGCTGTCGGGCAACGGCGCGAGTATGGGCACCCAGCATTTTATCGCTATGAATGTGGCCGCGCCTACTATGGCCACAATGCCGAAGGGCAGCCGCCACGACAGCATGTGACAGATGAAGGTGAATGCCGGCACGCCCACGAGGTTGGCCACCGTCATTCCGCCGATGAGAACGGCCACCGCCGACGCCCCTTTGCCTGGATCGGCCAGACGCGAGCAGACTATGGCGCCCGCTCCGAAAAATGCGCCATGCGGCAGTCCGGCTATGAAGCGCGCTGCAAGCAGGAATCCGTAGTTGGGCGAAATGGCCACCATGGCGTTGCCTATGGCTATCAAGGCCGCAAGCAGAAGCATGAGCTTGCGCAATGGCAGTTTTCGTAAAAACAGCAGTGATGGAGCGCCTGCTGCCACGCCTGCGGAGTAGGCCGAGATGAGATGCCCGGCCTTGACGATGCTTATGTTAAGGTCGGCGGCAATGTCACTCAGAATCCCCATCATGCCGAACTCCACAATCCCGAGTGCGAAAGTGCCGAATGCGAGTGAAAGTAATGATTTTTTCACAACAATCTTTTTTCTGATTATAACCGTTTCCTATAGCGCTTTTGTTTTCAGCCCGCAAAAGTACATAAAAATGCGTTATGGTGTGACGCACGTGGGCACGAAAATGTGTGGCGTGATTCTCCCACGGAAAGCGCGGGAGTCAGCCTGGTTTATCAGCCAGGTTTAAATGTGCAAAAAATGGGGAAGGAAGGTATGGCGCAAAAAAAATTACTCGTCATCTCGACGAATAATCTTCTTACCTTAAATCTAATACCATGAAAAACTGATGCAAAGTTATATTTTTTCTGTTATATAACATACATATCGCCAAAAAAAGTTGCTTATTTTAACATAAATTAGTATTTTCATCGCTTCTGCGTTGCCGATAATATCTCCGGAGGCGGTGATGTCAGCCGTGTATGAGTCTACATTGCTGAAACAGCACTTGAGAAGTCTGCAAATTGGATTTCATTTTGATTTTTAACATCGTTTAACTCGCGTCCGTCAAATTTCCACGGTTAGTTGTCTAATTTTGTACGGCAAATAAGGTGACACTGCCACACGTGCATGCACCCACTATTATATATTATATTACATAGTCTCGGTAATGCTTCCACTTCTGTGCGGGCTGGTTTTTAAGATTGACCATTTAACATAAAGTTCATAACAATGAAAAGGATCAAATTTCTTGCAATGATGATTGCCGCCTTCTCCTTCACCCTGAGCTTCACCGCCTGCGGCGACGATGATGACGACACTCCCGACTCCAATCTTTGGGTGGGCGAACTTGGGGCTCCGGCTTATGAAGCCGACGCCGTTGCCTACCGCATCACAAACAGCAGCGAGTACAGCGCCATCGAACTGACCTCAAGCGGCAATTACATTGTCACTCCGGCCGCTCTCGCGCAAAACAACGCACCGGCTGCACGCCGCAGCATGTTCAAAGCCATGGCTAAGGATGAACGCAGCTCCCGCGCCAGCAACTATAACGGTGTTTTCGGCACATACACCAAGCTCTCCGATGGTTCCTACAACCTCGCTGGTTTCGGCGTGCTCAGCCCTTACAACAACGGTAGCCTCACACTCACTCTTGAGAACGGCACAACCGAGGTGCTCGATGCAGTGAAGGTTGCCGACATCGAAAGCAACCCCCTTAACAATCGTCTCTGCCGTTCCTGGTATGTTCAGTCGGGCGAATTCCTCGTTTACGACAGGGGTGGCAATCTGATTGACCGTGAAACCATCACCGGCTCCGACCTTAAGGATGATTATGTACAGTACGTTGTAGTGACCAAGGCCGGCACATTCGTACAGGTAGATTGGGATGGGTATATTGAAGGCAACGGCGAATGGGCATGGCTCAGCGCTCTCGATCAGATTTTCTCATACCGCTTCCTTGATGATGAGGATGACAACGGCATGGTTCAGGTTGCATTCGACAACAACCGCGCCAGCTTTATCGAATCCTTTGAGGAGTATGATGACGATTACGGGCAGTATGTGACTTTTGTGTCTCGGATCAATGCCGTAGCCCGCTGATTCCATTCCTCATTAGGTAATAACACCTCAGCGCCGTGTCTCATTCCAACAGACACGGCGCATTTTTTTTGAGGTATGATGGTGAAAGTATGTTAAATATGGAAACCGGTATGACATATATCATATCCTATGAATTAAAAAGTGAGTAATTTTGCATCCGTAATTGGCAACATACAGCTAAGTCGTTTCAACAGTTGTTGACAATCAGATGTTTAAGAATTGTTATATGTTGCCGCAAGATATATGCAGAATTTAATCCATAGGTAAAAATATCAAACAACGAAGAAAATGAAGAATTGCAAGATGCATTCGCTTGCAACCGCAGTGGTTGCAACCGCGACTTTCCTCACTTTCACATCATGCGGAAGTAAAGATGCAGCCGGTCAGCAGGCCGGTCAGCAGGCTCCCGAGATCGGTGTAATCACCGTACAGGAGGGTTCGTCGGATCTGAACAGCGCCTATGCCGCTACGATCAAAGGTAAAACGGACATCGATGTGCGTCCGTTCGTTTCAGGTTTCATCACAAAGGTGATGGTCGATGAAGGCCAGCACGTGACCAAAGGACAGCCCCTGTTCACCCTTGACCAGGTGCAGTATCAGGCCGCCGTAGAGCAGGCTCAGGCCGCCGTCAACTCGGCAAAGACATCGGTTGAGACCGCACGCCTCACCGCAGCCAACAAGCAGAAACTTTTCGACAAGAACATAATCAGCGACTACGAGAACCAGCTGGCAAAGAATCAGCTCGCACAGGCCGAGGCACAGCTCAGCCAGGCCAATGCAGCGCTCGTTTCCGCCCGCAAGAATCTGAGCTACACCGTTGTGACATCGCCCTCCGATGGTTTCGTAGGTTCGATTCCCAACCGTGAAGGCTCGCTCGCATCCCCCTCGATGGTCACACCTCTTACCACCGTCAGCGACAACGGCGATGTGTATGCCTACTTCTCGCTCAATGAAAAGGATATCCTCGACATGACCGACGGCGGCAAGATCGCGCTCAACACAGCCATTGCCAACATGCCCGCAGTGCAGCTGCAGCTTTCCGACGGCACCATCTATCCCGAAGCCGGCAAGGTGGCCACAGTGAGCGGCGTAATCGACAACTCGACAGGCGCCGCCAACGTGCGTGCCCGTTTCAAGAACATCAACGGCATGCTCCGCAGCGGTTCCACCGGTCAGATTCTCATTCCCAATCATCTTGACAGCGTGATTGTCGTGCCCCAGAAGGCCACATTCGAGATTCAGGACCGCCGTTTCGTCTACGTGGTAAACGATTCGAACATGACAGTCAGCACTCCCATCACCGTTTCCGCTCAGGACAACGGCAAGGAATTCGTGGTGACATCCGGCCTCAAGCCCGGTCAGCGCGTGGTTATCGAGGGTGTCGGCACCAAAGTGCGCGACAACATGCCCATCCAGCCTGTTGACGCTGCTGCCGCTGCTGCCGCTGCCGCAGCACAGGGTGCACCACAGGCACACTGATCCCCGCCCAACTCTAAAGTATAATCTCCAAATTTCACAACAGAAACAGATTTCCAATGAAACTGGATACCTTTATTAACCGCCCGGTGCTATCGACGGTTATCTCCATATTCATAGTGCTGTTGGGTCTGATTGGATTGTCGTCGCTCCCTATCACGAAATTCCCTGATATAGCGCCCCCGACCATCCGTGTGTCAACCACATACAGCGGTGCAAACGCCCAGGCCGTGCTCAACTCCGTGATCGCGCCTCTTGAGGAATCGATCAACGGTGCCGAAGGCATGACCTACATAGAATCAACCGCCACCAACGCCGGTTCGGCCGACATCAGCGTGCACTTCGAGCAGGGCTTCGACCCCGACATGGCCGCCGTCGACGTGCAGAACCGTGTGTCGAAGGCTCTCAACCTCCTCCCCGCCGAAGTAACCCAGGTGGGTGTGCAGACCCAGAAACGCCAGAGCTCCATGCTTGTGGGTATAGCGCTCTACAGCAACGTGCCCGAATATGACGGCGAGTTTCTCGACAACTATATGAAGATCAATATCATTCCCGTGCTCCAGCGTGTGCAGGGTGTGGGTGATGTGATGAGCTTCGGCGGCGACTACTCCATGCGTATATGGATCAAGCCCGAAGTGATGGCGCAGTACGGCCTGACGCCTTCGGATGTTGCAGCTGCGCTGAGAGACCAGAACGTCGAGGCCGCCCCGGGTTCGTTTGGCGCGCAGGGCGACCAGAGCTTCCAGTACACACTAAAGTACCGCGGCCGCTATGAGACACCCGAGGAATTCGAGAACATCGTGGTCCGCACCAACGCCAACGGCGATGTGCTGCGACTGAAGGACGTGGCCGACGTGGAACTCGGCAAGGTGACCTACGACTTCCAGAACACCCTCAACGGCAAGCCCTCAACCATGGCTATCGTGTTCCAGACGGCCGGCTCCAACGCCACCCAGATCATCAACGACTGTCTGGCGCAGGTGGAAGAACTCAAGAAAGACCTCCCCAAAGGGCTTGAGTTTGCCATACCTCTGAACAACAACGACTTCCTCTATGCATCAATCCATAAGGTAATCTCGACGCTTATCGAGGCGTTCATCCTTGTGTTCTTTGTGGTGTATGTGTTCCTGAGCGACCTCCGAAGCACGCTTATCCCCGCAATCGCCATCCCTGTGGCCCTTGTCGGCACGTTCTTCGCGATGAACCTCATCGGATTCTCAATCAACCTTATCACCCTCTCGGCCCTTGTGCTCGCCATCGCCATTGTGGTGGACGACGCCATCGTGGTGGTGGAGGCCGTGCATGCCAAGCTTGATGCGGGCTACAAGAACTCACGCAAGGCCGCCATTGACGCCATGAGCGAGATCGGCACTGCCATCATCTCCATCACCCTGGTCATGATGCTTGTGTTCATCCCCGTGTCGTTCATGCCCGGCACCTCAGGTATCTTCTACCGTCAGTTCGGTCTGACAATGGCCATCGCCATCGGCTTCTCGGCCGTGAACGCCCTGACCCTGTCGCCTGCGCTATGCGCTGTGTTCCTTAAGCCTCACAAGACCGACGACGGCCATAACGCTCCGCTCAAGGAGCGCATGGGCGAGGCCTACCGCGCAGCCGGCGATGCAATGAAATCAAAGTGGGAGACCACATGGCTGCCGCTCGGCACATTCGCCCTACTGGTTGCCACCATTACCTTCATGGTGCTCGGGTGGTTCGACTTCCCCACCGTTCTGCAGGGTGTCGTAGCCATTCTCTGCGCCGTGTTCACCGTATGGGGTCTGTTCACACAGTCGTTCAAGAAAGCCTTTGAAAGAGTGTTCGGCACACTTCAGGGTCATTACAACAATATCTCCGGGTTCTTTATCCGCCACAAAATCACCTCGGCCGGTATCGTTGCCGCAAGTATCGCGGTTCTTGTCTGGCTTATGAGCACCACCCCGTCAACCCTTGTGCCTAACGAGGATACAGGCGTTGTGTTTGCCATGGTCGACATGCCTCCGGGCACATCGCAGGAGCGCACCATCGAAGTGATGGACCAGGTGGACAAGCTTCTGCTGTCCATTCCGGCGGTGGAATACACCCAGAAAATCGCGGGCTACTCGTTCATCGCCGGTCAGGGTGCCACCTACGGAACCTTCATCGTGAAGCTCAAGGACTGGAGTCTGCGTGACAAGAAAACCGAAAGCTCGGAGGCCGTGCTCGGAATGATCTACGGCATGACCGGAAAGCTCATCAAGGACGGCCGTATCATGGCGTTCGCTCCCCCTATGATCGACGGTTACTCGGCCACCAACGGTTTCGAGCTGAAGATGCAGGACAAGACCGGCGGCAGCGTCGACCAGTTCTTCTCTGTAGTGCAGGGATTCCTTGCCCAGCTGAACGCCCAGCCTGAAATCCAGATGGCCTACACCACCTTCAACCCCACATTCCCGCAGTATAAGATCGACATCGATGCCGCCAAGGCGCAGAAAGCCGGTCTGACCACATCGGGCATCCTCTCAACCCTGCAGGGCTACTACGGCTCGATGTATGTGTCGAACTTCAACCGTTTCGGTAAGATCTACCGCGTCATGATGCAGGCTCCGCCGGAGTCGCGTATCAGCCCCGAGACACTCAAGAACATCAAGGTTCGCTCGTCCAACGGCTCCATGGCATCGCTCGAGAACTTTGTCACACTTGAAAAGGTTTACGGTCCTGACCTTTTGAACCGCTTCAACCTCTTCTCGTCAATCTCCGTGACAGGTTCGCCTGCGCAGGGCTATTCGTCGGGTCAGGCACTTGAAGCTATAGCCCGCGTGGCACAGCAGACACTTCCCCAGGGCTTCGGCTACGAATATGCCGGTATGACCCGTGAGGAGGGAAGCTCCGGTTCGGGCAACACCACGGCTATCATCTTCGGCCTCTGCCTCCTGTTCGTTTACCTGCTGCTGTCGGCACAGTACGAAAGCTACATCATCCCCTGGGCGGTGATCCTCTCCATTCCGTTCGGTCTTATGGGCTCGTTCGTGTTCGCCAAGATTTTCGATGTGAACAACAACATCTACCTGCAGATCGCGCTCATCATGCTTATCGGTCTGTTGGCCAAGAATGCCATTCTTATCGTTGAGTTCGCCCTCGAACGCCGCCGCACCGGTATGTCGGTTATCAACGCGGCCATCTCGGGAGCCGAGGCTCGTCTGCGTCCTATCCTCATGACGTCGCTTGCCCTCATCATCGGTCTGCTCCCCATGATGTTCGCCTCCGGTGTGGGTGCCAACGGTAACCGCGCCCTCGGTGTCGGCTCCATCGGCGGTATGCTTATCGGTATGATTCTGCAGCTTCTGGTGGTTCCGGCCCTGTTTGTGGCATTCCAGCTCATTCAGGAGAAGGTGACCCCGATGAAGTGGAAGGACACCGACAACGCCGGTATCGAAAGCGAAATCGAACAGTATTCACGTTAATCGTAACAAATACAACATGAAACCAAGCAATATAGCACGCTGCGGCATCCTTTCGGTTCTGGCCTTGGGAATGCTTTCGTCGTGCCACATATACAACAAGTTCGACATGCCCACCGACACCGAGCTGACCAAGCAGTATGTCGAGGCAACCGAGGCCCCTGTGGATTCGGCGGCCCTCGGCAATCTGACCTGGGAGAAAGTGTTCACCGATCCGTTGCTGCAGGACTACATCAACCGTGCCCTCGCCAACAACGTGAATCTGGAGAACGCCCGCCTCAACGTCGATGTGGCCCGCGCCAACCTGCTCGGTGCCAAACTGAGCTATCTGCCGTCGGTGGCCCTCACCCCCAACGGCGCAGGCGCAAGCTATGCCCATAGCCCCATGTCGTGGACATACTCCATTCCCATGGCCATCAGCTGGGAAATCGATGTGTTCGGAAAAATCCTCAACAACAAGCGCGCCGCCGATGTGGCCGTCTACATGCAGGAGGACTATCTGCAGGCCGCACGCTCGCAGATAATCACCGGTGTGGCCACATGCTACTACACCATCGCCACTCTCAACGCCCAGCTCAAGCTTTCGCGCGAGACAGCCGAAATCTGGTCAAAGACCGTTGAGGTGATGAAGGATTACAAGGAGGCCGGGCGTGTCACCCAGGCTGCCGTGGCGCAGAGCGAGGCTCAATACTGGAGCATCCTCGGCACCATCACCGACCTCGAAAGCTCGCTTGTGAGCGCCAACAACTCCTTCTCGCTGCTTCTCAACGAGGCTCCCGCAATGTGGGAGATTCCGGCCACGGCATCGCTCGACACCCCGCAGATTCTGCGTGAGGGCGTGCCCATGCGCGAGCTGGCATGCCGTCCGGATGTGCGTGTGGCCGAGCAGAGCCTTGCAGCCGCCTACTACAACACCAACATTGCCCGCGCGGCGTTCTATCCCGGCATAACCATCAGCTCCAACGGCGGATTCACCAACCTGCTCGGCTCGTTCATCAAGAATCCCGGCGACTGGTTCATCCAGCTTGCAGGCTCGCTCACAGCTCCGCTCTTTGCCCGCGGCCAGAACATCGCCCGCCTCAAGGGTGCCAAGCTCCAGCAGGAACAGGCTATGAATTCGTTTGAATACACCCTCCTGTCGGCCGCTGCCGAGGTCAACAACTATGTTGTGGCCCTTGACAAGGCTGCTGAGAAATCGGCTTTCCTCACCAAGCAGGTGGCGAGCCTGGAGGAAGCAGTGGAGGCCACCAACCTTTTGCTGGCCTACGACGGTTCAACCACTTATCTGGAAGTGCTCAACGCGCAGAGCGCACTGCTGAGCGCCCAAATGAGCAGCCTGAGCACCGAGCTCGCCCGCGAGCAGGCGCTCATCAACCTCTATCAGGCACTCGGCGGAGGCCGCTGATGCCCCGGGGATTGCCCCCGGACTTCTCCTGACAGTTCACTCACCATAATTGCCGGCGCATGGCGCATGCCCCGAAGGCATGCCGCCGTGCGCCGGCAAAAGTTAAATTTTAAAATTACATCACGGTGCGTGCGCTAATCTTGGGGAAAAAACTTAAATTTGTCTCTATCTAAACAAACAGAATACCTAACCATCCGATATATCATGATTAGCCCATTAGCCCATGTTGATCCGTCGGCAAAAATCGGCGCCAACGTAACCATCCACCCGTTCGCCTACATCGACAAAGATGTGGAGATAGGCGACGGCTGCGAAATAAAACCCTATGCATCAGTGCTTGCCGGCACCCGTATGGGGAAAGACAACAAAGTTTATCAAGGTGCCATCATCGGTGCCGAACCGCAGGATTTCCGTTGGAAAGGATGCAACTCCAAGTGCATCATCGGCAACGGCAACACCATCCGCGAGAATGTGATCATCAACCGCAGCATTCTGGAGGACGGCAGTACCGTCATCGGCGACGGCAACTTCATAATGGCCAAATGCCATATCGGACATGACTCGCGCATTGCGGGCAAATGCGTTCTCGGCAACGGTGTCACAATCGCCGGCGACTGCGATGTGGACGAATGCACCATCCTGTCGTCAAACGCCGTGGTGCACGAAAACTCGCACATCGGCAAGTGGGTGCTTGTAAAGGGCGGCTGCCGCATTGCAGGCAATGTGCCACCCTACATCATTGTGGCCCACAATCCCGTGGCATATTACGGCGTGAACGCGTTCGTCATGCGCAAGAACGGCTTCACCGAAGAGCAGATCAGCGAGATTGCCAAGGCCTACCGCAACGTATATCAGAGCGGCATTTCGGTCTACAACGCCATGCAGCGCATCGAGGCCGACGTCGAGCCTTCGGAAACCCGTTCGGAGATTCTGCGCTTCATCCGCTCGAACGATCTGCGTGTGGTGGCACTTCCTGTCGATCTTCTCGACTGACAGAACCGCGGACCCTGTGACGCCGGATTGCGAAAGAGGGATTGCAGAGATTATGAAAATAGAGAGATTGCATCATAGATTCATCATTAAACAAACAGATTGACTAAATGGCAGAAATAAAGTGCATAGGCATCCTCACCTCCGGCGGCGACGCTCCGGGCATGAATGCCGCCATCCGCGCCGTGACACGTGCCGGCATCTTCAGCGGATTCAAGGTAAAGGGTATTTACCGCGGCTATCGCGGTCTGGTGACCGATGAGATTCAGGATTTCACCACCTCCAACGTATCCAACATCATCCAGCGCGGCGGCACCATCCTCAAAACCGCACGTTGCAAGGAATTCCAGACTCCCGAAGGCCGCCAGCTGGCCTACGACACGCTGAAACGTCACGGCATCGATGCCCTTGTGGTGATTGGCGGCGACGGCTCGCTCACGGGCGCGCGCATCTTCGCCAACGAGTTCAATTTCCCCATTATCGGTCTGCCAGGAACCATTGACAACGACCTCTACGGCACTGACACCACCATCGGTTACGACACGGCTCTCAACACCATCATGGAGTGTGTCGACAAAATCCGCGACACCGCCACCAGTCACGAACGCCTGTTCTTCATCGAGGTGATGGGACGCGATGCCGGATTCCTTGCCCTGAACGGTGCCATCGCTTCCGGTGCAGAGGCCGCCATCATCCCCGAAATCTCAACCGAGGTCGACCAGTTGGCCGAGCTTATCCAGAACGGTTTCCGCAAGAGCAAGAACTCCTCGATTGTACTCGTGGCCGAAAGCCCCGTCACCGGTGGCGCCATGGGTGTGGCCAAACGCGTGGAGGAGGAATATCCGCAGTACGATGTGCGTGTGTCCATTCTCGGCCACCTGCAGCGCGGCGGTTCGCCCACGGCCCACGACCGTATCCTTGCCTCGCGCATGGGTGCCGCAGCCATCGACGCTCTGCTCGACGACCAGCGCAACGTGATGATAGGCATCAAGAACGACGAGATTGTCTACGTGCCCTTCACCAAGGCCATAAAGAACGACAAGCCCATCAACCGCGACCTGCTCAACACGCTTCGTCGCCTGTCCATCTGACGGCTTAGACTACACGCAGGCGGAATCAATGCAGGCAGAAAGCGCAAGCAGAAACCAGGCAGAATAATGCAGGCGCCCGTAATAAGCGTCAAATGCTTTTAAACGCCCCTCTCCCCGCCTCCCTCATCGGGAACAAACACAACACCATCCGAAGCATTGCTCAGCGTCTGAGCGACTTCGGATGGCGTTTTTTTTAACCTTCGGATGACATGTTTATATTTTCAAAACTGTTCTTCCAACCTCCTGGCAGCTTTTTCGGACATCTCTTGATTGAAATTCCTTATTTCATCAGTGATAAGTTGCTTCAGCTCTTTTTGAGGAACAATAAGTTTGTATTCAGCCACACCGATTGGCTTTGTAAAACCTTCGAGAGTCAGCTCAACCTCAGCATTGTCCTTCTCGGCACATAAAATCAGTCCGATTGAGGGATTTTCATCTTTGCCACGTTCAAGTCTGTCAAGCAATGAGAGATAGAGATTCATCTTGCCGACATATTCGGGCTTGAATTCGGAGATTTTCAAATCTACGGCAACGAGCGACCGAAGACCACGATGAAAGAAAAGCATATCCACCTTGTAATCCTTGCCGTTGTACAACAGGACGTGCTGATTACCTATATAAGTAAATCCCTGTCCGAGTTCCAGAAGGAACTGTTTTACCTTCTCTACAAGTCTCCGCTCAAGCTCCAGTTCAAGAAGTGGCTCCGTGACCCCCAGGAATCCCATGCAGTAGGAATCCTTGAACACCTCATTGGCGAATGTCGCCTGTACCTCCGGGAGAGCAACCGCAAAATTATTTGACACGTTGGTTTCCGGTTGATGTTTGTGCATCTCCAGCTTGATGGCATTCACTAACAGGTCGCACTTCCATCCTTTTTCGATAGTTTTTTCAGCATAGTATTGGATGGCATTGTCATCATCTTTCAGTTTGGACATCAGCTGATTTATGTGTCGCCATGGCAAAACTCCAACGCTGCGTTGGAGTTTTGAATCGCAGAGGTAAAACCGGGCATAATATTTCTTCATTGCCCACAAATTACTCACCGACATACCCATTTTGGGATACATCGCTTTCAAATCCGCTGAGAGCCGTTTTACGACGCCATCTCCATGTACGCTATCAAGTTTACGCTCATATAGCAACTGACCGATGCGCCAATGCATTTCATTGGATGTGCTGACAAGAGCACGTGCGGCGTTGCCTCTCGCGGTTTCAATAACTGCAACCGCCTGTTGCAGTATTTCACGATATTCCGATTCGTGGTGGATATGAACAACAGTTTCCATACGCAAAGCTAATGATTTTCGATTGATTTTTAGCTATGTATGGTTATATTTTGCTGTTGAAATGATTATGGCTTTTTATTTCACCATTGAGGCGAAGGAGGCGGGGATGGGGGTCTCGAACTCCATCAGTTTGCGGGTGATGGGGTGGATGAAAAGCTTGTTGCGCGGGTCCTGGTCCTTCACATAGTCGTGCAGGATGGAGTAGGCGGTGCCCTTCCTTTCTGTCGGGGAATAGTAACTCCGAAGTATCAGAGCTCTATTTGATATTTACAGACATTGAGAAACCTTTGCCTGTGTTTGCGCCGGGAAAATTGGCTTGAATCCACTGTGCCTGTTTTGATTTGTTTCCCATGAGTTGGGAATAGTATCCGGTTTCGGATGCCGAGCACTCGAATACGCGCGTGAACGGCTTCGGTCCGTTCATTTGATAAACGCCTTTGATTGTCACTGTTGCCATAAAAATGCGCTAAAATCCGAAAAAATTAGTAGGTTTAAATTCACGAATTTTCTTGAGAGACTCTTGATCTTTTTCAAAAATATCACATGCCTCGTTAAATATTCTCTGATGTAGCTTTTTCAAGTCATTTCTACTTTTGAGAAATGATAATACCTCCAGAACATCCCCGAGCCGGTGAGGAGTTTCAAACAGTACAAGGGCCGACGGATTATCAAGTTTAGTCATGAGATCCATGATCGGGCGCATTCTGCATTCCTCTAAAATATCGCGAGCTATGGGGTTATTTCCAAATCTTTTATTCCCTTCATTATATACGCGGAAATATAATTTAGAATAAGCCTCATTAAACGGGCGTTTTGGCTCTTGTGCAATCTTGAACGAATACTTAAGAATTTCGGTGAAATCAGTTAAGTTTGTAGGAAAAGGGAACTGCTCAATCTGATCTGAGTCAGTTAGATGCTTCAACTTTTTCAATGGAGTGATTCTCCATTTATTAAATTGCATCATTATTTGTGGAGAATCTCCGTATCTTATTACAGCTTTCCCCATAACGTGCGCCATTTTATCTCGCCATACTGGAATCAGGTCGATGTCTTTTCCAAATAGAGTCTCTGACCATTCGGTAAAGACTCCTTTACCCTTATTCCGCTGTGCTTCTTCATTGATTTGACTGCTCGCGTATGAGAAGAAGTCAATCAATACTTCCGGAAACAAAGGGATATCAATCAAACGAATAATTTCAGCCTTGAAAGTGTTGAGTTTTGAAGGTGCTTTAATAAAAGTTCCTATGGCCTGAATAAGGCTGTCGGAAGCTGTTGCAGCCACCAGCCCATATGGGTTACTGACCATGCCGGATACTTTTGGGAATGCAGACGCTAAACTCATTGCATTTGCTTTTTCCTCTTTAACTGCCATTCTGTCCGCCATTGCAAACGCAGTCGACAAGTCTTTGATACAATTTTTAGCTCTCTTATGATAAGCCTCCAATGTTTTGGATAGAAGGAAATCAAATTCCTGGAAATCTATGCCTTCCTCTTTAATTCTTCTTGTCAACATGGCCCTTTCCCGATCATCAATAATACCATCATCCAAGGACATCTGTATAATTGAAATGGTTTTATCGGAACATCCGATTGACTTGAATGTGATAGGAGCGTCTGCCGGGCGTTGTGCCACCACTTTTTTCTCAGGTGAAACAGACGCATTTGTCTTTGATTGGGTCTTTTTGCCAGGTGAATATGTGGAAATCGCTTTAGAAGTGTTTTGTGCAATATTTGTAACTGTCTTACTGATCTCGTTACTCCTCTGCACCAATGTCTCTCCTTTCTTTGCTAATTCATTTAAAGAATCCAAGAGTCCCATGCATCTATTATTTAATGATTGGTGAATTCTGTTAGCTTGTCGACCCATTTTAGTACGGAGGCACGGGCACGATCGTTGATTGGAAGCTGTGCGAGGAGTGTGTCTTGCTTCACTCCGTAATTTGATATTGGTAATTCGCGCCACCATGTGCCGTAGCGACGTGAGCCGCCATAATTGTCTTTCAGCATCTGAGAGAACTCGCTGTCATCACCTTTTGAGGCTTCCACCACATACTTACCTTTCTTTCGATATACAGAGATGGTTACAGGTGATTCTTTAGAAGTTAGCGAGAAGGAGTCGTTTCCGTTCTCTAAAATCCACCCTTTTGAAACCAGTTCCATGATCTTGGAATCCCATGTCTGGATTTTGGAATTATTGACAGCTTCTTCATCCTCTTTCTGTTCCTCTTCACTATCTTTTTCTTTCTGCTCCTCAGTCGGCTCTACCTGACTGCCGGTTATTGCTTCAATGAATGCATCAAGATTAAGCGAGCTGCCATCTGTGTCAGAGGTAGGATATAGTTCGTTGCGGAATATGCTGCCGATACGGTTAAGAGCTTCTATCAGCTTGGAGATCTCAGCCTTATCCCCGTTGCCTGTTGTGCTTCTGATTACTTCTATCACATTATCTATAAATGATTGCACAACTACCGGAGCTGCATGCATTTGGATTGCCATCGTATGAAAAATCAATGCCTTCTTATTTCCTTCGGAATTCTCTATGACATAGTCGGATAAGGCAGAAAGGAAATTGTTGTAGGTGGAAAGTTTCTCAATAAAAATTGTTGACTCCCTATGCTCTCTCCGTTCAATCGCATGCTGAGATTCTACAAGTTGTTGCTGTAAGTCTTGCTGAAGCTTAGTTTGCTTCTCTGCCAATTCTGCCTGCAGCTTAATCTGTTTCTCATCTAAGTCAGCTTGTTGTTCAGATTGCCCTTTCAACAGAATGAAAGATGCAAATATCGTCATAATCACGCCCAAAACGGCCCCGATAATTGTGACCGGAAGGTCATGACTGTCGATCAAGGCGATTGTTACTAATACGATAGCTAATATCGCTATACAGAATACAATCCACCATGTTCTGGAAAATAAGGGTTTGGAGGATTCCTGTGCCATAAGTTGTTATATGCCGCCGGGCCCACCTCTTCGGCTGTTGATTGGTTTATAACGAAACGTGAGAGCCGTACAGTTGCTCGTTCCACGATTAGTGACTTTCGCATTGCCTTGTATAGTTGAACAAGCAAACAACGCAGAAGCCTCACGCAGAATAAGTGTGAATACACCAACTGCCGACGTTCACGCTTTAGCTTCTGGCGGAATATACATATCCCAAGACATCTACCGTTTGCTATATTCCTGATTATACCTGAACGTTGTGAAGTTTCTAACCGTCAAGAAAGAGCGTCGAGTAAACGCTTCCAAAAAAATGTATGACGCCTCACCAGCGTAGCCCCTGATGGTGCTTACGAGATGCTGTCTACTACCGCAAAAATACGAAAAAATCTCGTACGAGTCAAATCTTACAATAATCACGACTCGTTATAAATAATAATCCCAGCGGGATTATGTTCTTTGAAAGAACAAGACTTCCGTATCTCACGGATTTGCAGTAACTTTGCAATATGGTGCAAAAGGCATATTCAATATTTTGTGATGAGAGTTGTTATCTGCAATTTGATAACAGCAACATTATGTGCATTGGGGCAATAATTGTGCCTGATGCAGACCTTGATATTTATAAGTTCGAGCTTAAGCGCATAAAACGCAAATATGGTATTCTTCATGAATTGAAATGGAATACCGTCAGTCGCACGCATCTTGCTATGTATGACGAAATTCTGCGTTTGTTTTTTGAATCATCAATGGTATTCCGCAGTGTGCTTATCAAAAACAAATCGAATATTCAGGCTCATTCTTTGGGCCGAGATGAGTATAATGGATTCTATTATTCTGTTATAGAGCGTCTTATACGGTTCTCTATCCGACATAATTCCAATAGTGTCAATTCTTATCGAATTTTCCTTGACCTTAAAGACAATAACGGAAAAATCAAACTTGCCTCAATACATAATGAACTGACAAGTATGATAGGAACGAATGACAGAATACAGTCAATGCAGAATATCCGTTCACATGAATCGCAGTTTACCCAGCTTGCCGATATTATAATCGGGGCTATAACATACAGGGCAAGAGGACTGAATGGAAGCGAGGCCAAATCACATATTGTGAAACTTCTTGAAGAATTGTCGGGCTACCATCTTGATGAAGGGACAGAGCCTGGAGATGAAAAATTCGCGATTTACGATTTTCAACCGAAGAAAAGAAATGGCCGATAACGATATACTCGGAATGTTGCAGCCCTATTTTGATTGCGAATTGTCGGTTGATGACAAGGACAAGATATTAGAGCTGCACGACAGATTCAAGGATGATGTCTTAATCCAAAAGGTAAATCTTGATGGTGCAGAATTGATAATAAAGCCTTATCCATACAATCGCTCACATAAGGATGGGTTGCCGGATTGGTTTGACGGATTGCTTGAAAAGTTTGTCCATGTCATAACCAGGGATACCAAAGAGGATAAGCGTAAAACATCAAAAACGGTTAGAGAGTTTCGCTCGGAGCGAGCTGTGCGTGTCCATTGGATAAAGCCCATTTTAGAAAACGCCGCCGACAAACGTGTCACGCGTTTCAGATATATTGAAAATACCGGTAGGGAACGCGAATACTTTTGGTACCGCGCAAAAGGCTATATGGTTGTCGTAGAGTATATAAATCCCAATTTTGCTTTAATTACCGGCTTTTGTGTGGACCAGTCCAATCACGCATACTATATGCGTAAGCTTCAGAATAAGGCATAAAAAAACCGCATTTACGGTAATGCGGCCAACCAAGTCTTTCGTTCTTCGATCGATGACGGTGCAAAGTTAGCGATTTTTTCCAACTCTACAAAAACAAAACAGCCAACAGGCTTAAACGGTTCAAAACCCTATCTCCATTCAATAACTGCAACAGTCTCTCGCAGTATTTCATGAGATTCCGATTCGTGATGGGGATGAACAACGTTTTTTTATTTCACCATTGAGGCGAAGGAGGCGGGGATGGGGGTCTCGAACTCCATCAGCTTGCGGGTGATGGGGTGGATGAACACCAGCGTGCGGGCATGGAGGGCAAGGCGGTGGATGGGCGATGTCTTGGCGCCGTAACGGCGGTCGCCGGCAATGGGGTGGCCGAGGTCCGACATATGCACGCGTATCTGGTTCTTTCTGCCTGTCTCAAGCTCTACTTCGGTAAGGGTGTAACCGTTGGCCGATTTGATGGTGGAATAGTGCGTCATGGCCGGTTTCCCTTCCTCGGGATTGTCGGTGGAATAGACAAGGAACTTGGAGTTTTCCGCCAGATAGCTCTTTACGGTGCCTTCGGCGGGGTCAAGTTTCCCTTCCACCACGCACACGTACTGACGGCGGCGCACCATGTTGTTCCAGTTGTGCTGCAGACCGTCCTTGGCCTGCATTGTTTTTGCGAACACCATCAGTCCGGAGGTATGCTGGTCCAGACGGTGCACGATGAAAAGCTTGTTGCGCGGGTCCTGGTCCTTCACGTAGTCGCGCAGGATGGAGTAGGCGGTGCCCTCCTTTATCTTGTCGTTGCCCATCGAAAGCAGCCCGTAGCCTTTGTTGGCCACAATTATGTGCTCGTCCTCGTAGACAAGCTGCATGCGGCGGTTGCGGAACGTGACGAACGGGCGGGTGAAGTTGACCTCGACAGTTGAACCCGGCTCCAGGGGTGTGTCGAACTGCGATGTGACGTTGCCGTTGACTTTCACCTGATCATATTTCAGCAGCTGCTTTATGGCCGTACGCTTGCGTTCGGGCATGGCCGATGCCAGAAACTCGATGAGCGGGGCGGCTTCGGCCACGGTGAATGTGGCTATGCTGTCGGGACGGAAACCGCGGCGTTCCGCTCCCGGTTTTATGGTTTTCTGTGCGGGGCGTTTCATTTTTTGCGTGTTTTGGGGCGTGAGGCCTTGGCGGGAGCCGAGGCAATGATTTCACGACACTGTTCGAGTGTGAGGTCATCGGGATTCTCCACAGTGCGGGGAATCTTGTAGTTCTCCCCCTTGTATTTGATGTATTTGCCGAAACGGCCGTTGAGAATCTGTAGGTCGGGGTCTTCGTCGAAGGTCTTGGCCACTTTGTTGGCCTCGGCCGTGCGTTTGCTCACAATCAGCTCGATGGCTTCCTCAAGGGTGATATGTGCCGGTGAGACCTCTTTGGGGATGGACACGAATTTGCCGTCGTGCTTAACGTAGGGGCCGAAACGGCCAATGGCCACTGTCACGTCCGAATCCTCGAACGAGCCTATCAGGCGCGGGAACTCAAAAAGCTTCAGAGCCTCTTCAAGTGTGATGGTGCTCACGCTTTGACCCTTCAGGAGCGATGCGAACTGGGGCTTCTCGTCGCTTTCGCCGTCGCCGAGCTGAATCATGGGGCCGAAGCGTCCGATTTTAACCGACACGGGTTTGCCGGTGGCGGGGTCGGTGCCGAGCATCCGTTCGCCCACACGGTGCTGTGTATGGGTGTTCAGCGCCTTGTCAACTTCGGGGTGGAAGTTGGTGTAGAATGTCTTTATTTCGTTGTGCCAGGGGAGTTTTCCTTCGGCGATATCATCGAATTTCTCTTCAATCTGGGCGGTGAAATTGTAGTCCAGGATGTCGGGGAAGTTTTCGGTGAGGTATTCGTTCACCACCTGACCCACATCGGTGGGCACAAGTTTGCCGCGTTCCGACCCCACGGTCTCGTGTTTGGTCCGTTCGGTGATTTTTCCCTTTTTGAGTGTCAGTATCCTGAAGTCGCGCTGTGTGCCTTCGCGTTCCCCTTTCTCAATGTAGTCGCGCTGCTGGATGGTTGAGATCGTGGGGGCATAGGTGGAGGGGCGGCCGATGCCGAGTTCCTCCATCTTGCGCACGAGCGAGGCCTCGGTGTAGCGCGGCGGTTGCTGGGTGTAGCGCTGTGTGGCGGTGAGTTCGGTGGCGGTGAGCTGTTCCCCCTCGTTTAGAGCCGGGAGCAGACCCTGCACCGATTCATCCTGAGCGTCGCCCTCATCCTTGTCCTCAAGGTAGATTTTCAGGAAACCGTCGAATTTAACCACTTCGCCTGTGGCCGAGAAATGTTCGGGACGCGAGGCGGGTGTGATATCCACCGTGGTTTTCTCAATCTCGGCATCGGCCATCTGTGAGGCCACGGTGCGTTTCCATATCAGGCTGTAGAGGCGTTTCTCCTGAGCCGTGCCCTCGATGGTGTGGTGGTTGACATATGTGGGACGGATGGCTTCGTGAGCCTCCTGCGCACCCTTCGATGAGGTGTGGTAGTGGCGCACTTTCAGATAATTCTCGCCAAGCTGCGATTTGATTTCTGCGGAGATTGTGGCCAGAGCAAGGTTGGAGAGGTTGAGCGAGTCGGTACGCATGTAGGTGATGTGCCCGGCCTCATAGAGGCGCTGGGCCACCATCATTGTCTGCGACACGGTGAATCCGAGCTTGCGGGCGGCCTCCTGCTGAAGGGTGGAGGTGGTGAAGGGGGGCGCAGGCGATTTTTTCACCGGGCGAACGCCAACGGAAGTGACGCTGTAGGTGGTGTCGGCGCAGTCCTTGAGGAACTGTTCGGCCTCCTGCTGCGAGGGGAGGCGTTTTGAAAGCTCGGCGCGGAGGGGAGTGCCGTCGGGAGTGAGGAACTCGGCGTTGACGCGGTAGAACTCCTCAGGCACAAAGTTGTTTATCTCGTTCTCGCGCTCCATGATGAGGCGAACGGCCACCGACTGCACGCGTCCGGCCGACAGGGCGGGTTTAATCTTTTTCCACAGCACGGGCGACAGCTCGAAACCCACAATGCGGTCGAGCACGCGGCGTGCCTGTTGTGCGTCCACAAGGTTGAGGTCGATGTGGCGCGGATTCTCTATGGCGTGAAGGATGGCATCCTTTGTGATTTCGTGGAACACGATGCGGCGTGTGTTCTCCGGTTTGAGCCCGAGCACTTCGTAAAGATGCCAGGCAATGGCTTCTCCTTCGCGGTCCTCATCGGATGCGAGCCACACCATGCTGGCCTCCTTGGCTTTCTTTTTAAGTTCGGCCACCAGGGCTTTCTTGTCGTCGGAAATTTCGTATTCCGGTTCGAAATTCCGGTTGATGTCGATACCGAAATTTTTCTTTTTAAGGTCGCGTATGTGGCCGTAGCTCGACATTACCGTGTAGTCGGGGCCGAGAAATTTTCCTATGGTTTTTGCTTTGGCAGGAGACTCAACTATGACAAGGTTTTTAACCATGATTCAATGATGCGTTATGTGTTTTATGGTGTGGAGCGCGGTGGAAAAGTCAGTGAAATGGCAACTGCCACCGCCTGAATCGGGTGCAAAATTAGTAAAAAAGAACGCTAACCACACATTAATATAAGAAAAATCGTGTTTTGGCACATTTTTGAGGTGTGAGGACACACAAAAAACGCGCCCTACAGGTAGTAACGGCCTGCAGGGTGCGATTGTTCTGTTGGTGTACTTTCCGCATGATGCGCGGGTATGATTCAGCGCAGCGCCAGATAAAACTGCCAGATGGCGAGAGCGGTGCTTACAGCCACATTCAGCGAGTGTTTGGTGCCCTCCTGGGGGATTTCAAGGCAGACGTCGGCCCGGTCCACCACCTGCTGTGCCACTCCGTCCACCTCATGTCCGGCCACAATGGCATAGCGGCCTTCACGTTCGGGACGGAAGGCCTCGAGCGATACGCTCCCGTTCACCTGTTCGAGGGCGCACACGGTGAATCCGTCGGCCTTCAGAGCGGCCACTGCCTCAAGTGTATCGGCGAAGTAGCGCCATTCCACCGATTCCTCGGCGCCGAGGGCGGTCTTGTGGATTTCGGGTGAAGGTGGCGTGGCCGAAATGCCGCAGAGATAGACGGCCGCCACGCGGAACGCGTCGGAGGTGCGGAAAATTGAGCCGATATTGTTGAGCGAACGCACATTGTCGAGCACTACCACAAGGGGGAGTTTCCCTTTGTGGCGGTACTGTTCCACGGTGTCGCGGCCCATTTCCCAGATGGTTTTTTTAAGCATGTCAGATTTCGATTTTTTTGTAACGGGGCACGAGCGCCTTGATCACGAGCCATGCCACGAGGTAGCTGATTGCGCAGATGCTGAACACAATCATGTAGCCTGCAGGTTTGCCGCTGAAGCTCATGAAATTGAAGCTGTCGCCGGCATTGGCTGCATAGACGAACAGCAGTCCGGCGCCCTGATTGATGATGTATGAGCTGATGCCGCCGGCCATTGTGCCGATACCCACGATGGAGGCGACGGTGGACGTGGGGAACATGTCGCCGATGGTGGAGTAAAGGTTGGCGCTCCATGCCTGATGGGCGGCTCCGGCCAGACCGATGATGATTGCGGGCCACCATGCCGAGTAGATGCCGAGCGGCTGGGCGAGCAGTGCCAGGATGGGCACGAAGGCGAAGATGAGCATGGCGCGCATGCGGCCTGCATAGGGGTCCATTCCACGCTTGTCGACAAACAGCTTGGGGAGGTAGCCGCCGCCGATGGAGAGCAGCGTCACGATGAAATAGAGCGTGAAAATCAGTGCCTGTCCCATGGGGGTGTAGGTGGCGTAGCCGAACTGGTCGGAGAAGTAGGCCGGAGCCCAGAAGAGGAAGAACCACCACACACCGTCGGTGAACGCCTTGCCGGCGATGAACGCCCATGTCTGGCGGAACGTGAAGCAGCGCCAGAAGGAGATGGTCTTGGTCTGCTCGCGTTTTATCTCGGCGGCAGGTTCGCCGGCCTCATCCTGATTGATGTAGGCAAGTTCGGCCGGGGAGACGTGTTTCGATTTGTCGGGGGCGGTGTAGAGCTCGGCCCAGAATCCCATCCACACAAAGCCGAGGGCACCTATGATGACGAACGCCATCTCCCATCCCCACATCTTGGCCAGCAGGGGGATGCACAGCGGGGCCACAAGTGCGCCTATTGATGCTCCGGAATTGAACACAGCCGTGGCGAACGCGCGGTCCTTTTTGGGGAAATACTGTGCAGTGACCTTGATGGCTGCGGGGAAGTTGCCCGATTCACCCACGGCAAGCAGAGCGCGGCACCCAAGGAAGAGATACACGCTCACGGTGGAGATGGAAAGGGCGAGGGCAGAGCCTGATTCCACCGCCTTTAGGGCTTCGATTGAGCCGATGCCCTCGATTTTCATTGTGGCCCAGCCGCAGCCGGCATGCATCACTGCTGCGAGCGACCACACGAAGATGGCCCAGAGGTAGCCTTTGCGCGAACCCATCCAGTCGATGAACCGGCCGGCCACAAGGCTGACGGCGGCGTAGAACAGCGAGAAGAATCCGGTGATGGTGCCGTAGTTGGCGTCGGTCCAATGGAACTCCGGGGCAATGAAATCTTTCCATGTCAGCGACAGAAGCTGGCGGTCAAGGTAGTTGATTGTGGTGGCGAAGAAGAGCAGCGAGCAAATCACCCATCGCCAGTTGGTTTGTTTGATAATTTTTTGTGCTTGATTAAAATTTTTCATGGAATGCTTTTGCAATTGATTGGTTCTTGGTCTGTTGCGAGAGGAGGTGATTAAAAAAATTTTTAAGGTGATTGATTTTTTTGTCGGAAGAGAATGAAACTCCACCTTATTTCCGGCGCTATTTCCGGCCGAAATCGGCGGGAATTTCACCCCAGGCATCGGTGTCCCAACGCAGAATCGGGTTTGTGGTGTTGTGGGTGCGGATCCACACGTCAGCGCGTGCGAGAAGCTCGAAAATCTTGGCGTTGCGCGGGGTGCGCTCAAGCTTTGTGCGGCAGCCGCGGTTGCGTATCCACGAACGGGCCGTGCGCGAGTCGCTGTAGATGGGGGTGGTGGTGTCGCCTTTCTGGTAAAGGTAGGCAAGGGCATGCACCAGTGCCAGATATTCGGCCACGTTGTTAGTGCCGTCGGGCACCGGGCCGAAATGGAAAAGTTCTATGCCGCTCTTCACGTCCACGCCCCTGTATTCCATCATGCCCGGATTGCCGGCGCATGCACCGTCCACGGCTATGGCGTCGGGGTTGATTTCGGGCACATCGAATAGCTGCCTGTTGCCGGGCTGCTGCATGGCCTGTGCCTGCTGTGCTCTTGCCGCGTTGTGGGCGGCTATCCCCTTGATGAGCGATGCCGCATCGTCGGGGTTACCCCGGAAAGCCTGCGTGGCTGCAAGCTGGCTGTCGAAAGCCTTGTATCTGGCGCCGGGAAAGTGGTCGATCTGCTCAAGGCAGTCGGCCCAGTCCTCATATATTCCCGGTTCTCTCCCTTCCCACACCACATAGAATTTACGTTTTGCCATTGGTCGTTAAAAAATTTTAGCTGAGTGCCAGCAGAATCCGTATGTCTGTGAACCGCATCCCGGCCATGCGTGCCACCTGTTCGTTCACCGGCTTGCCCATGAAGGTTAGTGTGGCCTCCTGAAGGCCGGGAGTCATGGGTAGTGTGGCTCCCGAACCGTCGCAGTCGGCTATGCTGTTGAGCAGGGTGATGAACGTGTCGCTCAGGGCCATGGCTGCAGTTCGCGGCACGGTGCTTCCCGGATTCACGAAACAGTAGCGGCGGCGGTTGGTGTCGGCGTTGAGGTCGTTGACCATCGAGAATCCCGTGGCCGCGGTGCAGGCGTCGCCGTCAAGTTCGCCCAGGTCGATGGTGCTCATGGTCGGGAAGGCCTTTCCGGGTGTGTCGGAGAGGTCGAACACAAGCACGTTCCGTTTCAGTATCATATTGGGGTTGCAGTCGAGCGGCAAAGCCGTGCGGCTGTCGGTCACAATCACTATGTCGGCGGTGCGCAGGGCGTTTTCAAGCACATGCGGATGCAGCGAGGAGCCGATGACGCCGCCTCCGAGCTGTCGGAGTGCGGTGCGCAGGCGGTAGACATCATCGTCGAAGAGCCTCACCACAGCGCCCAGACCCATAGCCGAGCGTGCCGCTGCCCCTGCGGCAAGGCATGAGCCTATGATTGTCACCTCGCAGGGAATCACGCCGGCCACACCTCCCAGCAGGATGCCTTTGCCGTTGACGGGATCGGCAAGCATCGATGCCGCTATGGTCATGGCGCTGCGGCCGTCGATTTCCGAAAGGATGTCGCCGAACGGGCGGTTCCCCTGGCCGTCGCGTACGAGGTCGATGGCTATGTTGATGATGCGGCGTCCAAGAAGCTCGCGTATAACTTCCGGAGCCCCGCTGCGGTTGAAATTGGCCAGGCTCAGGAGCAATGCCCCGCGTCGGAGCCGTTTTATGTCGGCGATGGCCAGCGGTGCAAGGTGTATCACTATGTCGGCCTGCAGGGTCTCGTCGCGTGAGCAGATGGAGGCGCCGGCCTTCACGTAGGCGTTGTCCGAATAATGGATGTAGGCGGCCGCGCCTGTCTGCATCTTCACGGTGAACCCCATGCGTGTGAGCGAGCCTACCGCCTCGGGGGTGAGGGGAAATCGTTTTTCGGCAGGATTGCAGCATTTAGGCAGTCCGATTGTGGCGCGCTTGCGTGCCGGTTGGGTTTCAACTGCACATTCCTGAGGTGTCGGGGCTGAAGAGGTGTCGGCCATGGTCATTGTGTGATGTGAGGTAAGACTAAATCGGCGAATAGCCTGCATGATTCGTTTATTTCATCCGCCGATTCGAGCCGGTCGGACCGGAATCGGAGCTGAGCAAGCTCATAGAACGGTTCGCGTTCGGCCTGTTTGGCTGTTATGAAGGCCGCAAGTTCTTCGGCTGACATTCCGGCAGTGAGCGGACGCTGCCCGTCGGCTTCCATCAGTCGCCGCAGCAGCACGTGGGGCGAGGCTTCGAGCTTTACGGTCAGTCCGGCGGCGTTCATCCACTCCATGCAGCTGGGTTGGCAGGGTGTGCCCCCGCCGCATCCCACGAGCACTGGTTCAGACCCGTTGCCGGCGGCCTGCCGCAGGAGTGAGCGCTCAAGTTCGCGGAAGTAAGGTTCGCCCTTGATGCGGAATATCTCTGGAATGCTCATCCGCTCGTGGCGTTCGATGAATTCGTCGAGGTCCACGAACGTGAGCCCGCTCAATGCAGGATCGCAGGCATCTGATGCGGCAAAATGCTCCATGGCACGGCCAAGAGTGGTCTTGCCCGTGCCCATGAAGCCTATGAGAAATATGGGTTGCACGGCGGTTGCTGTAAGGGAACCGGTGCGTTTATTTCGATTTCTGCTGCTCTTTGAGCAGGTCGCGGATTTCGGTCAGGAGCTGTTCCTCCTTTGTGGGTTCGGCAGGAGCGGGAGCGGCGGCTTCCTCGGCAGCCTGTTTCTCGGTGCGCTTGCGCAGATTGTTGATGAACTTGATCATGACGAAGATGCAGAAAGCAACAATGAGGAAGTCGACAACGGTCTGCACCCATGCGCCCCAGTTCATTGTCACTTCGGGCTTGAGCACTTCCTGTCCGTCGGTCACTGCTTTCTGAATCACCCATTTGTAGTCGGTGAAATTGATTCCGCCGGTTGCCACGCCGATGAGCGGCATGATTATATCGTCCACAAGCGAGCTGACAATCTTGCCGAACGCTGCGCCAATGATTACGCCGACAGCCATGTCGACCACATTGCCTTTCATGGCAAATTCCTTGAATTCCTTGATAAATGACATGTTGTATTGTTTTTGGTTGTTTGAAGTCCGTTTAGGGCGCTATGTGCGGATTTGGAGAGATTAATTTGCAAATATAACGTTTTTGCCCGAACAATCGCTCACGGACGGGTTAAACTTACCACCGGACATAAAAAGCGCCGTGTCTTTTTGTGGGGAGACACGGCGCTGTGCGTCGGGACGCTTATTGAGTTTCAGTTTGGCTGCTTATTGTCTGGTGAGGCGGTAGTCGGAACCGTCGAACGAGATCACCAGTTCATTGCCGTTGATATAGACGGGTTCCGGCTCAATGTCATCGTCATAATATTCATCTGGGTAATCCGAATGGTAACCGGCGATAGAAATGAGGTAAACCCCTTCATGGTGTGCGGTGAGTTCGTATGTACCGGAGAATGTCCAGTTGTACTGGGGCACTGATGCATTTTCGTTCTTGGCGAACATTTCACCATCTTTTGTGAATGTCATTGTAATCACATCCTGGCCATCGCCATAATAACCCCCGTCGTGGTCGAATGTACCTACCCAAGTTCCTACAAGCGGGTTTGCTGGTTCGTCATCGTCGTCGTCGCCGCAGGCGGTAAAGCCCATGCAGAAAGTAAGAGCGGCAATCATCATTGCAAGGAATTTGATCTTTTTCATTGTTTTGATTTTATGTTAAAAGGTTAAAAATAAAAATAGCCTGAAGGTCGGGAGGGAGCCGAAGCTCCGTGATCCGGATTCTTTCAGGCGGGAGCCGGTGGCTGTGAGACCTCCGGACATAAAAAAGTCCGCCATTGAGAATCCATCCCCTCGCATCGGGAGCCAGCAATGGCCCGACACGAAAGTAAAGATTCTGCAAGACGGGACGCAGAAGAGCCGTTGATGAAGCCTAAGAGGCGTCAGCGGCTGCGTAACACAATAAGATTCAAGGAAGAAGAGCCGTCCCATCACTTTCGCCCACCTGAAGGCGGGAGAATTGCCGAGGTGATGTAATCTTCCGTCGGGGCATGCGGTGAAACCGCACTGCCCTGATTTGCGGAGCAAAATTAGCCAATAAACCATAAAATTTAAATGGCGGGGGGTTAAATGATGTTAAAACCAAAGTTAAAATCCCTCCGGCATAGTGCGACGAACCGGTGTTGCAGGCCTGTAGTAGGGTCGCGACCTGTCGCGACTGCCGTCAAGCTCGCTGGCACTGTGCTTGTCGATTGGGCAATGCGATATTGCAGTCGCGACAGGTCGCGACCCTACGTCAGGACGGAGCGATTGCCCGGCGATTTTACCCTAAGAGTAAGGGAAACCACGGGTGGGTGAAAGTTTTGGGATGAAAGTTGTTGCTATTCCGATAATTGTTTATATATTTGGCGTGTAATTTGAAAAAATGGCTCTGTGCCTGTGCCCGTGTGCGATGTTATGGTTGCATGGGCAGTCTGGCGTGGAGCAGTGCTCCTTGTTAATCTATAACCTTAAAAATTTTTATGGAAATGCGCGAAATGGAAGCCACGGGCGAAGATACCCGTTCCATCCAAGATTCCACTCTTGCAGCCAGAACTGAAGTGAAGGCTGAGAATGCCTCTGACGCTGTTGAAACATCTGATGCAGATGCTGCGACACCGTCGCCGGAAGCTACACAGACAGCTCCGGAGCCTGAGGCGGAAGCGGAAGTTGAAACAGAAATGACCGAGGCCGAAACAGCTGTATCGGAAAAACGTCCGGCACCCGCCAGCAAGGAAGAGGTGCTCGACATGCTTGCCGCCCTGTCTGAAGGCACCGATGCCGAGATAACCCGCGAAGAGGTGGCACGGCTGAAACATCTGTTCTATGCATTCCGTAAAAATGAACTGGAGGCCGAGATGGCGGCATTTGTTGCCGCCGGCAACGACGAACAGACGTTTATCCCGGCGGTGTGTCCCGCCGAGGAGCGCTTCAAGGAGCTGCTTGACAGTGTGCGCGACCGCAAGGCCGCCCTCACTGCCGCACACGAGGCCGAGATGCAGGCCAACTATGAGCGTAAGCAGGCGCTTATCGACGAGCTCAACGCCCTGTCGGCCGACACCGATAATGTGAACCGGACATTCCCCCGTGTGAAGGAGATACAGGCCGAATTCAAGACCATCGGCGAAGTGCCTCCCACCGTGGCCACCGACCAATGGAAAGCCTATCAGGCATCGGTGGAGCAGTTCTACGACCAGCTGAAAGTTAACAAGGACCTGCGCGACTATGATTTCCGCAAGAATCTTGAACTGAAAACCCTGCTTTGCGAGGAGGCTGAAAAGCTCGACGCAGAGGAGGATGTGGTACTGGCATTCAAGCGTCTGCAGAATCTGCACGACGAATGGCGTCAGGCCGGCCCCGTAGCCAAGGAGCTGCGTGAGGAGATATGGCAGCGTTTCAAGGATGCCTCTGCCGTGGTCAACAAAAAATACCAGGCCTTCTTCGAGGAACGCAAGGCACGCGAGGCTGCCAATGAAGCCGCCAAGACTGCCATCTGCGAACGTGTGGAGGCTCTGGACTTCTCGTCGCTGAGCAACTTCGGCGCATGGGAGGAGATGACAAAGACCATTCTTGCAGCACAGGAGGAGTGGAAAAAACTCGGTTTTGCATCGCGTAAGGTCAACAACGCCCTGTTTGCCCGTTTCCGCAAGGTGTGCGATTCATTCTTCACCGCCAAGGCCGAATACTACCGCACCGTGAAGGATGGTCTCGCTGCCAACCTTGCCAAGAAGATTGCCCTTTGCGAACAGGCCGAGGCTCTGCGCGACAGCACTGACTGGCGCAAGACTGCCGACCGCCTCGTGGCTCTGCAGAAGGAGTGGAAAACCATCGGCGCCGTAGCCAAGAAGCAAAGCGATGCCGTGTGGACCCGTTTCCAGAAGGCTTGCGACACATTCTTTGAGAACCGCAAGAAGAACCTCAGCGAAAGCCGCTCGGAAGAGCAGGAGAACCTGAAAGCCAAGCGGGAGATTATCGAGGCTCTAAAGGCCATTCCGGCCGATACCCCCCGTGCCGAGGCCATGGCCAAGGTGAAGGAGCTGCAGGCATCGTGGCAGCAGATAGGCCATGTGCCGTTCCGCGAGAAAGACAAGATCTATGATGAATACCGTGCGCTTTGTGATGCCTTCTACGCCCGTTCACGCCAGGAACGTTCCGGCATGAGCCGCTTCGAGGATGTGGTGAAGGAGATGGGCTCCGATGCCGCCAAACTGCGCCGCGAACGTGAGCGCATTGTCCGCGCCTACGAAATCAAGCGCAACGAGCTCAAGACGTATGAGAACAACCTCGGTTTCCTCTCGTCGAAGAGCAAGAGCGGCGACTCGATGATGCGTGAGATGGAACGCAGAATCCAGCGTATCAAGGACGATCTGAACGCCATCGAGGACAAGCTTAAACTTATCGATTCTAAACTCTGACATCAGGCCTCGGCCTCCTGTCAGGGAAACCCATAAACTTAAAGGATAACCTTAACAGGGTTCCGCCAAATAGTAGGGTCGCGACCTGTCGCGACTGCAAACGGATATCTGCAGGTGAATCAAGCTAAAAGGGTTCACAGATTCCGCATGGTTGCAGTCGCGACAGGTCGCGACCCTACGTATGAAAGGACATTTGGTAAATAGAGTGAATTCTGCAGAGGACATATATGGGATTGCCAGATTGGGAGTCTTTTGTGCTGGCTGCTCGGTCGGGCGCAGTAAACAACAACGCTGTGTGTCGTGTTTTATATCGTGAAACCTAACTTCAAAAACGTAACACTATGAACACGAAAGAACAAGCGAATATCGATGTTGCTCAGGCGGCAGCTGCCGTAAGTGCCGATGCTGCACGTGTGAGCGTGGACGCTGCCCGTGAGGCCGCGAAGGAAGGAATGCAGTCGGCCGGCGCAAAAGTGCAGGATGCTGCAGCCCAGGCAAAAGAGAAGGCTGCCGACCTTGCCGCTCAGGCTAAGGAGAAGGCATCGGAATATGCCGAAGCAGCCAAAGAGAAGGGCTCCAACCTGATGGATGCCGCCAAGGAAAAGGGTAGCGACATCATGGACAAGGTGAAGGCTGCCGCCTCGAACGCGCTGGAGAACGGAGCCGATGCGCTCCATGGCCTCGCCGACAAACTTAAATGACACATTACTTTACTTAACCGCTAACCGGCCCTGCGGCGACTGCTCACACAGCAGCCATCGCAGGGCCGGTTTTATTTGGAAAAAGTTGCTATCTTTGTGCAGGGAGAAAAGGGGGATAATATGTAGGGACGTGCCTTTGGCACGTGAGACACGTGTGCATTTTCAGGTGCAATTAAAATATCCAATATTTATAATATCATGAGATTCAGCCTGCTACTTGCAATGTTTACAGTGGCCGCATCATCCCTTCTGGGAGAAACGTCGCGGCCGGTCGATTATGTGGATCCCGCCATAGGGAGCGAGGGGTTGGGGCGCGTGTTCATCGGACCGGCCACTCCCTTCGGGATGGTGCGTCCGGGCCCCGACTGCACTCCCGGCCCAAACAGCGGATGGCTGCCGATGCCCGTACGTGTCGACGGTTTCGCGCAGACACATGTGAGCGGCACCGGAGGGGGGCCGAAATACGGTAACATCCTCATCCAGCCGTTCTGCGGCAATCTGGATGCCACATCGCATTACGCGCAGAGAGCGTCCGAAACCATAGCCCCGGGCTATTACGCCACCGAATTCGAGGGTAGCGGCATACGCACCGAGATCACCACAACCGACAGGGCTTCGGTCTACCGGTTTACATATCCTTCGGCATGTTCGCCGGCGCTGATGGTCGATGCCGGATTCTTTTTGGGCGAGACGCCTATGCCCGATGCCCGCGAGGCGCAGCAGTTCATCGGTTCGGAGATAGAGGTACACGGCGATACAGCTGTGTCGGGCTATAGCCGCATACGCGGCGGCTGGAACAACGGACGCGCCTATACGGTTTATTTCTATCTCACCGCCGACCGTCCATTTGCCTCGACCGCCACATGGAAGGGCGCTGAGATTATGGCAGGCGTGGCCCGGCAGCACGATACCGGCGAGAAAACCGGCGCACTGCTTGCATTCGTTCCGGGCACAACTGAAGTGAATGTGCGCGTGGGCATATCGTTCATCAGCGAACGCAAGGCCATGCAGAACCTGCAGGATTATACTGCGGGGAGGAGCTTCGACGCACTTTTACAGGCAAACCGCGATGCATGGAACAAACTGCTGGAGCGGATTGAACTCGGTGCGGACACGCCTGTGAAGGAGAAACGGATGTTCTACACCGCGCTTTATCACACGATGCTCATGCCGTCCGACCGCACAGGCGAGAATCCGCTGTGGACCGATCCGGGTGTGCCATATTTCGATGATTTCTATGCCATATGGGACACATACCGCACCTCCTCGCCTCTGATAACACTGATAGCGCCCGACCGTGAACGCGACATAGTGAACTCGCTGATAAACATAGGGCTGCGCGACGGATTCATGCCCGATGCCCGCAGCGGCAACGCCAACGGGCGCACGCAGGGCGGCTCGAACGCCGAGATTGTGCTGGCCGACGCCTATGTGAAGGGGCTGCAGGGGATTGATTACCGCAAGGCTCTGGATGCAATGCTCAAAGATGCCACCGTCGACCCCGGGGCCGCACATGAGGCCGAAGGCCGCGGTGGTCTGAATGAATACCTGCGTCTGGGCTATGTGCCTCACGGCATTCCGCGTGCGGGCAACCGTACGGTGGAATATTCGCTGTGCGATTTTGCCATACATCAGGTGGCGGCAGGACTGGCGCGCGATTCAGCGGCCGTGCCTGGTGTGGACTATGCGGCCATTGCCGACCGCTATCTCGCCCAGAGCGGCAACTGGAAAAACCTGTGGCGGAAGGATTATGAGCACGACGGTTCGCGCGGATTCATCATGCCGCGCAGCGCCACCGGCGAGTGGCTTGATTCCATCCCCTTCGGCCGTGCCACTGTAGGCCGGGAGGATGCGGCCCCTGTGCCGGAATGGAAGTTCGCCTACAATCCCGTAATGTTCGAAGGCCCGTGGTACACCCCCTGGTGGAGCATGTTCTTCTATGAGGCATCGTCGTGGGAGTATTCGCTCAGTATGCCGCACGATGTGGAGGGGCTTATCGAGATGTGTGGCGGGAAGGAAGCATTTGAAAAGCGCCTCGACACATTCTTCGACCACGGCCATTACAATGTGAACAACGAGCCGTCGTTCCTCACCCCATGCCTATATCACTGGATTGGACGCCCCGACCGTACGGCCGACCGCGTGCGCGAGATAGTTTCGGCCAATTTCAACGACACTCCGCGCGGCCTCCCCGGCAACGACGATTCCGGAGCCATGTCGTCGTGGCTTGCAATGCACATGATCGGGCTTTATCCCAATGCAGGGCATGATTACTATCTTATACATTCGCCGCTGGTGGAAAGCACCACGCTGCATCTGGCCAACGGCCGCGACTTCCGAATTGTGGCGGAGAACTTCGGCGAGAACAATCCTTACGTGCAGAAAATCCTGCTGAACGGCAAGCCTCACGAATCCACACGCCTGAGCCATGCCGACCTGATGGCCGGCGGCGAACTTCGCATGGTCATGGGCAAAAAAGGTGGAAACGCGAACCGCGCCGCCTCGATAGGCCGTTCGGCTGCCGACACATTCGAGTCAACTCCGCCGTTAGCAGCTCCGTCGGCCGATGCCGTGCGGGTGAAGGTGACCTACACGCTCCACGGGCAGAAACGCCGTTTCATCATGACATTCACGCCTGTAGACAAGGGTGGTCTGCTGCTCGACTGGACCATCGAGCGAAACCTGAAATGGTGGAAGGGCACCTACCGCATGAGCCGCGAGGCCCGCGAGGATGCCACACGCCTGTGCTATGTGATGCCTGAGGACGGCAACCATATCCAGGTGCCAGGCAATGCGCTCTTCGGCCTCGTTTCGGAGAAAACGCTGCACTCGTTGCTTACCGACGGGCATGCCGTACTCGACGGGCGCACCTATACGCTGGAGCCTTTGCGCCGCCAGTCGCCGCTCGGTGAGCTGCTTGTGGCCGTCAATCAGGAGAGCGGTTCGGTAATGGAGATTCTTAACCTCCCGTCGCTCCCGCTTGTGTGGAGCATGGAAGGCAACCCCGCCGAAATCAACTGGACCACCTCGCTCCCCGACTGATTCCTCTCCCCATTCACCTCTAAACATTTTTCCCGCTATCCCCACCAACACCACCGGGCGACTGGACCTCACTCCAGCGCCCGGTGGATTTATTGTGTATCGGCAGGTGTAAAAAAAGGTGGCGGAGGGTGTTGTAAAAGGATTTTTATTAACTTTGCGGGCTGAAAACTTCCTGGGTGCGGTTTCAACCGGTTACATGCCAAAAAGTTTTTGCATCCGTCCCTCCAGAGGGGCGGAGCTATTGAACTGAGCGAACTCGGAAATAAACTTAATCACGAAATTCAAGACAATTAGTATAAATCAATCTTTAAAACGCGAATTAACAAAAGGTTATGTTTAAACATTCATCCAAAATGCTAATTCTCGCCCTGCTGTCGTGCGCATCGCCGTCAGCTTATGCCGGCGTAGTGTCGGCAGACGATGCAAGGCAGATGGCCGATGAATTTTTCAGTGCCAGCCGTAAAGGCGGATTAGCATCTGACAGAACTTTGGAGCTTGTTTACACGGCAGGCTCACCGTCGAAGCCGGTGTACTATGTGTTTAATGCGACCGATGGCAAGGGTTTTGTCATAGTATCGGCCGACGACTGCACTACCCCTGTGCTGGGCTATTCGTTCGAGAATCCCTATGTGGTGTCGAAGGTTCCGCCGGCAATGCGGTGGATGATGAGCGGGGTGGAAAAGGAGATAAAAGCCGCTTCCGGCCTGCAGAAAGCTCAGGCCGCGCCTCAGCGACGCATGGCAGTGCGTGCCGCTGCCGCCCGGTCGGCGCAGGAGACTGTGCTCGCCACTCCGGCATGGAGTCAGGAAGGGCCGTTCAACAACGATATTCCCGGACGTCCGCTCGTGGGATGTGTCGGAACGGCAATGGCTACCATAATGAAGTATCATAACTACCCGGCACAAGGGAGGGGCGATTTCGCTGGCGTCAGCTTCGATGTGTCCTACGACTGGGACAACATGCGGATGGACAATTACCGCTCGGGCTATACCGAGGCCGAAGCAGCAGCTGTGGCTCAGCTTGTCTACCATGCGGCAAAGAGTATCGACACCCAGTTCGGCATGTCGGGCTCAAGCGCCTATGAGGTGCGTGTGCCGGCTGCACTGACCAACTATTTCAATTATGATCCGGGCGTTTCCTATAAAAAACGTTCCGAAGTGGCCACGCAGCAGGCTTGGGACAAGATTGTGAAGGATGAGATAGACGCCGGCCGTCCGGTGCTTTACTGCGGTCAGGATGTGACTGCCGGACATGCCTTCGTGTGCGACGGATATAACGACGCCGGTTATTTCCATTTCAACTGGGGATGGGGTGGCCTGGCCGACGGTTTCTACCTGAGCACAGCTCTTAACCCAGTGGCGAGCACAAGCCATCAGTTCAACAATCTGAACACGATTATCTACAATATCAAACCGTCCTCCGGCGACAATGCCCAGTGGTCGACAATTCACATAACAGCCGACGGCGGTCAGGTCGGAATGGGTTCCGATCTCACGGCACTGGCACCCGGCAAGACCTTCACGGTGCGTGTGGGAAATATGAAGAATCTTTCTTACAGTGATTTCAGCGGCAAGATAGCTGTTGCCCTTTACAGTGCCGGCGGTGAGCTGAAATGCCTGCTGAGCCAGGCTGCCGGCTTCAATCTGCAGTCGATGGCTACGCTCGGAGCGGGATATATCACCGTGTCAGGTTGCTCGCTCAAGGGCGATGTGACTGTTGCGGCAGGCGATGTGGTGCGAATGGCAACATCGGCCGACAATGGCAAAACCTGGCTGCCTGTGGCCGGCGAGCTGCTGACCGTGAATGAGATTGCAGCCGACCGTCCGTCGGCCGGATGCTTTGCCATAAAACTCCCCGCAGGTGTGGCCGGCGTGACCATGTCGGGCGAGGACAAGGTGGTGCGCGGCTGGGATTATTCGTTCACTGTCACGCCATCGAATCCTGATGAGGATGTGGTGACGGTGAAGGCAAACGGATATATGCTCACTCCGGTGAACGGCGTGAACTACACCATAGCCAACGTCCGCGAGGATCAGGAGGTAACGGTGCTTGTGCAGAAAGCTTCGGAAGTGAGGGAGAAACGCAGCATCTGGGTTGAAAATCCGGGCACGCTCGAGACACTAATTCCGGAATCGGAAACAGGCACCATAAAGGACCTCACCCTGTTCGGCTCGATCGACTCGCGCGATTTCGAGTTCATGCGCGCCAAAATGAAACTCACCCGAGTCGACATCTCGTCGGTCTATATCGCCGCCTACGGGTCGAATCAGGCGAATGCGCTGCCCAAGTCGGCATTCCAGGGTCAGGGACAGCTTACCGAGGTGGTTCTGCCCAACAACCTCAACCGCATCAACAATGCAGCCTTCCGCCAGTGCGGCATCACCTCAATCGTGATTCCGGCGGGAGTGAAGATGTATGAATATAATGTGTTTCTCAGCGCTTCGCGTCTGCGCGACATATGGGTAGGCCGTGAAACTGCCGAGTTCATCAACTGGTGTGTGCTGTCAGGTACCAACAAAGCGGCCATCACGCTTCACGTTCCTAACGAGAAGGCTGTGGAAAACTACTCCAAAAAGGAGAACTGGAACGAGGTGGGAAAAATCATAGTCGACCCCATTCCGGCACGCACCGATTTCGCGTTCGCAGTGATGGAGCACAACGAAGTGAAATTCAACTCGGAGACCCCTGCCGGCCGCTATGGCCAAGGCACAAAAGTGAGGTTCACGGCGGAGCATATAGCCGACAACGACAACCGCATGGAGGTGTACGCCAACAACACACGCCTCTATCCTGAGGCCGATGGCGCCTACACCGTCACAATCAACGGCAACACGATTGTTCACTTCGGCCTTGTGGCACCGATGCCATGTGCCGTCTACGATTCTCCCTGGCAGCTCACCGATACGGGTGGCACCGTCGGTCTGCTCACCGATGCCGTGAATGTGATTCCCGGTCAGCAGTTCGACATCCGTGCCAACGCCCTCTACATACCGGCCGAGAACGCGCAGATGTTCTGGGCGGCAGTGCTCACCGACAAGGACGGAAACATCAAGGAGTTCCTGTCGTCGCCTACGGTATCGTCCGGGGTGCATGGCGACGGTATCCGCATGACCATCAAATGCTGTGTGAAGGAGTCGACCGTACGCGAGGGGAACACCGTGCGTCTGGCCACCTCGTTCAACAACCGCACATGGGCGCTCGTGAAAGGGAAGAATGAAAATGTGGTCGATGCTCTTCCGGCGCTTAACAACCAGACTCCGGTCTATAACATCCGCATTCCCGAGCTGCCCAACGCTGTGGTTTCGGGAGCCGTGGCAACGGCAGTGCGCGGACGCGACATCAACCTGCGCATCGTGCCCCGTTCGGCTTCTGACTTCATTGATGTGACCCTCAACGGCGAGACCCTTATGGAGGGTGGCAAATCGTTCAGCTATTCGTTCATTGCCAAGCAGGACATGGATTTTGACGTGAAGGTGTATCCACCGGTGCGCCTGTCCGACGCCACCATCGTGCTTGAAGAGGGACAGCACCTCTTCAACGGCGATTATGGCCCAGAGGATGAGGAGATACGTCTGAAACTCTGGAATATACAGAAGCTTACCATCAAGGGCGATCTGGACTATACGGACTTCAGCCTGTTCCGCAACAATCCGAACATTGCGGCCTCGTTGAAATATCTTGACCTGTCGGAGGCGCGTATCGTGGCCGACCGCAGCATGGCCGACCTTTTCCCGGAGAACACGTTCCCCGCGTATGCCTTCTGCAAAAGCAGCAACAGCAATCAGGTGGTGGGTCTGGAGCAGATCATCCTTCCCCCCACTGTCCGTATGATCGACAACGGCGCGTTCTTCAACTGCCGCCGCCTCCGTGAGCTTGAGCTTCCGGCCGACCTTTACAATTACGACGAGGTGAAGACTCCGTCGGGCGGGTGGAAATACACCAGTGGCCTGCAGACCGATTGCTTCAAGGGCTGCACTTCGCTCACCACCCTGTATGTGCCGTGTGTGCCTAAGAACGGCAACCAGGTGGCGCATATACAATACTCCTCCTCGGCCACAAACAATCTCGGCCTCGGTGACTGCACCAAGGTGACGGTTGTGGTAAAGCCGGAATATCTCGAAGCCTACAAGACCCCCATGGACGGCGGATATTTAGACCCCACCAACGGATGGGAACGCTATAAATTCAATATCGTAGGTGAGAATCCTGTCTATACGCTTGAGTACAACACTTCCCGCTGCTTCGTTGCCGACGGTGCGCTTGACAACGGCACAGTGTCGTTCCTCGGAGACAATGTCGCTCAGGAGTCGGTTGACATGAGCGGCAAGCTTTTTGTGGGAGTGCATGCAGCCGAAGCGTCACGTCCCGAGGGTACGGACGCCTATCGTGAGGCACAGAAGAGCCGAATCTACGACAATGGCAAACTCCTGCCGCCCGATGCCCTTAATGCCGACGGCTCGCTGGCCGTAACCTACTGGAATCCCAACAAACATGCCGATAAGAGCGGCAATCATGTCGTCGATGTGGTTTATCTCTATGATGTGATGTTCAAATGCGCTTCCGATCTGTTCTCGGTTGAACTCGAGGCACTCCGTAACAATGAGGCTTCCGAAGGCGATGCGGCCACAGAATTCGAGGTGTGGAACACATCCGACCGGTTGTCGCCCGTGCTGGAGAACGTGAAGGAGAATTCGGAGGTGTGCTTCCGTGTAGGGCTGTCGGATCTGCGCGAGGAGAACGTGGAGGCGAAGGTCAAGATCGGCAAGCAGGTGGTGTTGCCCGACGAGGAGGGTTACTATACCGTCAGCGTTACGGATGAGGACGAGACCGTTGAAATCTTCGCTGTGCCTCTTAACGGAGCCACACTCAATCCGGCTGAAATCACTTCGATTGAAGCCAAGGAGGCTGTGGGCATCACATCCATATCGCTTGAAGGCGATGTGACACCCGATATGCTTGCCACCGTGACAGAATCGTTCAGCACGCTCGAGGAGCTTGACTTGTCGGAGATGACAGGTGATGTGCCTGCCGGGGCGTTCGCCGGAATGTCGTCGCTCACCACAGTGACCCTTCCGGATGTCGATGCTATCGGAGCCGAAACTTTCAGGGATTGCGATAATCTTACCACGGTTACCGTACCCGAATCGGTGTCGGTAATCGGCGATGCCGCATTCAGCGGTTGCTCGGCGTTGTCGACAATCACATTAACCGGCATTGACGCAATCGGTGACGGTGCGTTCAGCGGTTGCGACAACCTCACATCCATCAATCTTAACGGCGCCACCGAAACAGCTGCGCCTCAGCGCGTGCCCGGAGCCTCCGGGGCATCTGCCTTCAGCGGCAAAGCCTTCGATGGTATGAACCCCAACTGTCTGGTTATTCTCGGCGACGGGGTGGCTGTGCCCGCTGCACCGGCCAATTACATTGTCACCACTGTCGGCACCGTGACAGAGGAGATTGAAGGCGAACTGGTGAACCGTCAGGGACGCATCTACACCTCAGCTGCCGACATAAACTTCCGCAGCGGCTATCCTCTGGCCATTGCCAACAAGTTCTCTCTGGCCGAGGGTGCCTCGGTTTCGCTGACCACAGGGGCGCGTACCGCCGAGGGCAACGGCAACTGGTTGTCGCTGGTGGTTCCGTTCGATGTGGAGACTGTGACGCTGGCTGCCGACGGCACACCTTTGTCGGCGTCGTCGCGCTGGGATGAGGACACCGATGCCGGGAAGTATGCCGTGATAGCTTTAAATACCGAAAAGAATCTGTTCATGCGCCAGGCTGCCATCATGGCCAACCATCCATGTCTGCTGCGTGTGAGCGCGCCGGATCAGGATGTGTGCCTGTCGGCCCGGAACATAACGGTTCCGGCCACTCCCGCAAGCATGGCCGTTGCAGGCCCGGACTATACGCTTGCGGCTGCATATGGCAATCTGGAGGCTCCCAGGGAATCCACATATCTGCTGAATGAGGCCGGCACTGCATTTGAGCCCGCTGAGGCCTGGGATGATGACGCTCAGGCCGTGGTGTGTGTGAATCCGTTCACGGTCTACGCCATCTGTACAAGCGGAGCCTCGTCCATCGGCATCGATCTGGGTGAGGATTCGTGGTCGGGCGTAGATGCGCCCTCGTCGCCCTCTGCACTTACATTCGGTCGTGAGGGAGATTCGCTTGTGATAAACGCTACCGAGGCGTTCACTGCCACAATCTACCGTCCCGACGGGACATGTGCAGGCACAATCCGCCTGTCGGCCGGACGCAATGTGGTTGACAATCTGCCTCGTGGAGTCTATATCATTGAAGGGATGAAAGTATTGATGTAATCCCGTCAGGAAAACCTAAGCTCTGACACGGGCCGGGAGCCGCAATGCAGCGGTTTCCGGCCCGTGGTGTTTTGGGTCGATTTCATTGTACGCACGTATATTGTGGTAAAGGAATATTCTGCGTAAATTTACCGGAACGAGTAAGGGCAGACTTACCGACTGGGTCGGTATCGCTATTCGGTCGGCGAATGATACGGTCGGCACTCACGGGGCGGTTCTGCATGAAACAACAGCGATAATCATAACGTTATTATACATATGAATCTGACTATTAAATTTCAACGTCGGCCGGCTATAATGCTGGCGATGGCTGCAACATTGATTATGACAGCACAGGAAAGAAAACTTCCGGCACCTTCGTTCAGCGGAGGCATGCCGATGAATGAGGTGGTGGCAAACCGCCACAGCGTGCGCGAATTTGATGCCACACGCGAAATCAGTGATTCCACGCTCGGCCAGCTGCTCTGGATGACGGCAGGGGTTAACCGTCCCGATGCCTCTCCCGGCCAGTTCGGTGCAGCGGCCAACCGCAGCAATCCCACCGCGCGCAACTGGCAGGAAATCCGTGTATTTGTTTTCGATAAAAAAGGTGTGTGGGAGTATCAGCCTGCGTCCCATTCGCTTTCGCTCGCCAAGGAGGGTGACCACCGCCGCCTCATCGCCGGCACCAGGGAGTTCTCGCAGGACTTCGTTCTCGAAGCGCCTGTTTCCGTGCTTTTCGTGGCCGACTTGTCGGAACTTCCGGAAGGCGAGCAGGTGAAAGCCATGGCCTGTGTGGATACCGGCATCGCCTGTGAAAACCTCACCCTCGCATGCACATCGGAAGGTATCGCCACCGTTCCCCGCGCCACCATGGATGCCGCTGCCATCTCCGCCCTTCTCGGCCTCACCTCCCGCCAGCTCCCCCTCATGAACAACCCCCTCGGCTACGCCAAATAGCCCTCCACCATCCCCAAAATAGGATTGCACCATTTTGTGATGTAGGGACGCACGGCTCGTGCGTCCGTTGATATCTTCATTGATAGTCAGTGCGTCCCTACGTTTGGCGTCCAACCCGAGAATGAGAGGGACTTCCCGCACAACCTCGTATCCGGATGGTATCACCGGAGGTGATATGCTGTGGTAAACTCCACGAAAGCATAGCGCATCGTGGGGTTAGTGGTGTAGAGTGTGCGGCGCACCTCGGAGAGGTAGCGGCCGTGTGTCAACGTGGATGTTGACCTATAATGATGATATATCAATAGTTTCACAGCAGCTACCTCTCCGAGGTGCATCCTGTTAGCTTGTCTGTACCCCATGATGCGCTTCGCTTTCATGGGGTTCACCACGGCCCATCGCCTCCGGCGAAAGCCTGAGTCACCTGTGGAATAGCATGGTGTTGTATGCTACGTTTGGCGGTCACCTTTATTCGCACTTGATAACGCCACTGGCGTTGCGGTTTGTGTGGTGATTTGTGCGCATTGCCAAAGTTATCGCTTCGCCAACCAGGGCGATGTCCGCCAGAAGGTAATGACGGTTGTTGCCCCATAGGATGGTGTGGCCGGCTATTTCGGCTGTTTTCAGCAATCCGTTGCGGAAATCATTGTCGCCAAAATATGTTGCGCTCCCGATGGCAAATGCTGTTCCGCTGGGACTGAGATTAAGGATTATCGGGCCTGCATCAATGTCCATACCGAGCCAACACGAGCGGTCGTGGTACTCCTTGATGCCCGAGGCAGGAAATTTTTGGCTGAAATTTTTCTTCAGCCGTTCATATTGTTCTTGTGCAAACGTTTCGTCTATCTTGGTCAGGTAGTAGCAGTTAAGCGCCGAGTATGAGCCTCTTACGGGTGCATCAGTTTTGCCGTCATCATCAAGAAAAGAGAGAAGTAGTCCGGTTCTCACATCAAGCCACTCGCTTTTCGCCCGGTGCAACCATTTTTTGACCGTCGATGAATACTTGCCGTCGTTGAGCGCGGCATAATCAGCCAGTGCTACTATTGCTACCATCATGTCAGGAACATATACCGGTTCACCGGGATAAGTGGGTATATTCAGAATCGGTGATTGCAGGATTCTCCGGTTCATCGCATTGCAGATTGATTCGTGTAAACCGTTGTATCTGTCATCTCCGCCGATGTGCCGATAGTTGCCGATTATCCATGCGAGATGGCTGAGATACGATACGTGACTTTTGTCGCCATCCAATGATTCAAGAGGATCCTCGCCCCAGCGCATTTTATCATATAGCCTAAGTTCCGGCGACTTGACAATCTGAATGAGGCTGTCAATTGATGCCATGGCTTCATCTTTAGTTTCCGGATAAAGTTCCGCCATATTGGCCAATGATTCCGTAAGCATCGAGCAAGAATACAATGCCCATTCACCCTGAAACTGCAAGCCGATTCCTTCTGGCATCTCGCCAAGCAGTTGCCGTGGCTCAACCGCAATCTTTTCCAAAAGATAATTCCTGCGCTGAATCAACTCCTTCTTCTCTTTGTCGAATGAGCCATTACCCCAACACGACCACACTACCCAAACAACTTTGACAAGAAGCAGGGATAAGATAATAAGTAAAAACCAGTTATGACGGACGAAATGACTATTCATTCTTAGATGAATATTACCTTATTTTAATGGTGATGAAGTTGGAGGCGTAGGGTAGTGATGTGGAGTGGAGATATTTGGGTGTGGTGTCGGAATTATTGGTGCGGTAGAAGCAGTAGTTCCAGCCTTGGCCCATATCGGTGTATAGAGCTTCCTTAACGCCTTGCGAGAGCAGGGCGGCAATGAAATTTCCGAATGTCACGATTCCCTGGCTTTCGTAAAGAGCCGGTGTGCCGTCGGAATCGAGGCATAGAGCGCGAAAAACGTTTTTATTCCCTAAAGGACGGGTGGTCGGCACTCTCTGTCCGTTATGTATCATCATTTCCTGAGCGAATCCCATGCCTCGCTCCCGTGCTGCTTTGTCCAATGCGGCGGAGTAATCTTTATAGAAGAATTGTGGACCAGTCTTGGCCGACCAGGTGAAAGCGCCGGTGTTGCGCTTGCAGCTGTAACCTTTGAACCGTTTGCCTCCGGCCACGTGATCTCCGGCCACGTTTGCGTGTCCTTTGTCAAACTCGGTTCCGGTGAAAGCTCCGGCGAAAGCCAGGATAATCGAATCATTATCGGCCGAAGGAATTCTGCCGCATGCCATGTCCATTTGCAGGCGGCTCATATCCGGCTTCAGTCGGATTAAATCGCCATTACCGGTTTCAATATGCGAAACCGCGAGGACATCCGGTGTGCGCTTGGTGAAGTCGCGGATTATCGGCTCCTTTATTTCGGGATGGACGCCGCGGATTATGTCGATAAACAGCTTTACGCGAGCCAACACCTCACGTCCGCGATTACGCACCCAGGCAGAGCGTTTTCCCGGAGTCCTGGCATTCAAGCCGATTGCATCGATCCCGAGATGCTTGGCCTGATACAGTGCCCGTTCGTTATGATATTTCTGAGAGATAAGAATAATTGAATCCTGACAATACACATCACGCATTTTCGCGATGGAATTGAGGGTGCGCGTACCGTCGTAGTCAAGAATGATGCGGGTGGAATCCACTCCCTGCCTCATCAGGGAATCGCGCATCGCGCACGGCTCGTCATATCCATTGTGGCTCTTGCGGTAATCCCCTCCGCTCACCACGAGCCAATCCACCTTCCCGGCTTTGTATAGTTCCGCACCGGCCTCAATACGGTAGTCGAAATAATAATTCCTCCTGCCATTCCATGTGGAAATAGGCGAAGTTCCCAAAATAAGTCCCACCCGGCGATGAGGAATGCTATCCACATCATCATACGTCCTTCCGGACGCATTTCCCGATACAACGATATCGCATAAAGCTATTATAACAAGAAATACACTGAAAGTCAGCACCAGAGCTGTGATTATCTTACGCTTTTTCATCGATGATTTGAGCGGTAAACGATGTAATTTTTTGATTATATGATCCCTCGTTATTCAGATTTTCAATATAGTATTCAGGGATTGACGCTAAGCCGAATTTTGCGCCGAGGATTGCACAAGCGATGGCCCCGTTTGTGTCGGCGTCACCTCCTTCATTCACTACGGACAATAATCCGTCTTCAAATGACGGAGAATGCCAGTAACACCACAGCGCTGCCGACAATGTCCGGAGAGTGTAGCCGATGGAATGGGTTTCATCCAAATCGAGCATGGAAATATCGGAACTGTGATACGCAGTATCCACCCATTCTATAATTCTATTGTCATATCTTTGAGCTATCTTTGTTATTTCATTGTATGTCAACTGCCTGTCATGCCAGACAAGATTGTGTATTATTGAAACGGCTATGACACAGGAACCGACACAGCGAGGGTCATAATGAGTAAGCTTGCATATCGCTTCGGTTTGTGAGGTAACATTGTTTGGAGCGAGTCCGACAACGGATGTCCTCATCAATGCGCCATTAGCTGCGCTCTGTTGGCGAGATGCTTCCCACCACAGTTTGGCGCACTTTTCAGGTTGTTCCACATAGTCAGGCATGCATAACACTTTGTAGGTTAAACTTCCAATTCCCATTGGCTCGCCATTGAACCACTCCTTAAAATTGGCGGCTACATGACTGATATTAAACCTGCCGTTTTCAAAACCATTGAGAATGCATAGCATCATGTCAGTATCATCGGTCCAAGCGCCTTTCGCCCATCTACGACGATGCGCATCCTGAATTATCTGGTCATAGCGCTTTAAACCGTCGGGGTAATACCTGTTGACTTCCTCCTTGCTCAGAAATTCCGAGCCAAGACCAAGCGCATCGCCGACGGCCTGTCCAAACAGACAGCCGAGCATTCGATCTTTTAAGATTTCGGTTTTCATAGTCTAATTTACAATATTTCGCGGGTAGTAGATATTTTTGTTAGAGCTCCGTCAACTCTTTTATATAATGTAGTGACCCTATAAAATTCTCCGTTATCGTCAGCCTCTATTTCTACCTCTTCTTTTTTTACAACTTGCAATTTTGGGGAATCAAATTCATAGTCGCTGACCATTTCGCACCAAGTCTCAATATGATTGCTACATCCTATTGATTCACTGATGTGTATAGTTTTCTTATCAAAATCAAACTCGGTAGAACCGAACTCGCCTGAAACGATATCATTATAAGGGGGGTCTTTCATAGGGTGCAGAATTCCAGGAGTAACATTGGCAACCCCATGAACAATGTCAAAACAATCATAATACATCCTATTATAACCCGGATGTTCAACCACTAATTCTTCTTCCCCATCAAAATTAACATCCATGAAAAACAGACCTGAACCGAGTTCCTTTACTATCGGGATTTTTATTTCCCGGATATAGGAGCCAATGCTGTCGGGATAACAGCCATCGTCTAAGTCGGGGAAAGCGTCTTTTACAGATGATGGGATATATAATATTGGGACATATTGATTGATACTGTCACCCCGGGTAAGATTTAACAATACAAGATCCTTGGTCTGAAAAATCTTTACAAGATAACCGTTCGGCCTGTTGGAAGAAACGATGGTCAATAGAGAATCTCCAAAAAATTCCGTGAGTGATGTCTCGTTCTTTAACGTATTGTTTGTAGTGCTGTTGTCTGATATTGAGCATGAAACAATACCAATAAATAGAACTATTAAAAATATAATCCCCAGCACGTGCAGGCTTTGACTTCTCGGTTGTCGCACTGGATTTTTCGGCGTAATATTTATTTTTGCATCATCTTCCATGGCAGCTCAGAGGTGTGTGATTATGATTGTGAAGATACGAATTATTCCGATTAGAAAGCATGCAGATGGGGATAATATTTCATGATTATCTGCCTCATTTATTCTCAAAGAGTGGTTTAAATTGTAGCGACATCGCAAAGCGATAAGTTCAATTGCGTTTCTGGAAAAATCTTTCATAAACTTTTATATTTCAGAAAGTGGTTGTATTTTTGCAAAGCAAGCCCTTCAAGAAGGACGCGATAACTTCAAGTTCAGAAGGCATTTAGGCCGTGGCGTAAGTCATGGCCTAAGTTTTTCAAGTTGCGCCGTCAAATCCTGTCGGGAAGTCCAAGATGTTACTTTAACCGCCTTGCCTTGATAGACTACAGAACACTCTTTTATGATTCCGTTCGTAAATATCGTTTACGGAGCCAAAAGGGAATTTAGATGGGAAATCTAGGTTGTATGTTGTGTTGGTAGGAAGTTGTCAAAATGGTGTTTTGTGTTTTTCACGGCAGCTACCTCTTCGAGGTGCAGCCTGTTTGCTTGTCTTAACCCATGATGCGCATTACACAATGCACAATGCACAATGCAAGATGCATGGTGCAAGATAGGCTAACATCAAGCTATCGCCTCCGGCGAAAGCATACGGGAAATGGGGGATTAGTTGGAGGGGACGGGGGTGGTGAAGGGGTTGGGGATGCGGAAGGTGGTGAGGGTGGGGTTGTTGGAGTTGGCGATGTGGATGCAAAGGGCGCGGCAGGTGGTGGTTTTCCAGAGTTCGGAGACGTCGAAGGCGGCGTAGTAGCGGCGGCTGAAGTTGGGCGACGTGTCGTTGCGGCGGTGATAAAGGTAGGCCTGGGGCACTTCGTCGGTGGCGGTGGCATCGTCGATGACGAGCGAGAACTGACGCGGCTCTGTGGAGTAGGGGAGATTGAGCTGCATGCATATCCAGCCTCCTGCACGCCAGAGGCTTGTGAGCCAAACGGGGTCTAGGTCCCAGCCGGCAAGGCTTTCGGTGCTGCCGCGTTTGAGGCGGCTGTTGGTGACGCGGCCGCAAGCCTGCACCTCGACGGGGCCGGAGGTGTAGGGGGCGCGTCCGTCGGTCATGGTGTATCCGAGAAACACGCAGTTGCCCGGCTCGGTCGTGGCTGGGACGTAGCCTGCGGCGGTGAGCACAGCTGGCTCGTCGGCGTCCGGACGGTAGACGGAAAATGTGGTCCCCTGGGCCGATACGGCGGTGACTTCCGCAATGTCGTAGAGCGTGGGGAGATGCACTTCGTCGGCATCGGAATCGGAGCACGCTGTGGCAAGTGCGGCTGTGGCGGCAATGAGCAGCCATGTGGCCTTGTGTCGGATGGTTGAGAGGATGTCAGGCATTTTCGGTGTGTGGTGAAGCTGGAGTAGCGGTGGAGGAAGAGGTTATGGAGGTGACAAGGCCGTCGGCCATGTGGACAATGCGGTCGCAGTCGGCTGCGAGCGATTCGTCGTGGGTGACGATGACGAATGTCTGCCCCATGTCGCGCCGCAGGTCGAAGAACAGGCGGTGGAGCTCGGCGCGGTTGTGGCTGTCGAGACTGCCCGAGGGTTCGTCGGCAAGCACCACGGCCGGACGGTTGACGAGTGCGCGGGCCACTGCCGCACGCTGCTGTTCGCCGCCCGAAAGTTGTGCCGGGCGGTGCGAGGAGCGGTCGGCAAGTCCGAGATAGTCAATGAGTTTTGCGGCCTCGGCAAATGCCTCGGAGCGGCGTCGGCCCCCGATCAGCGCGGGCATGGCCACGTTTTCGAGCAGTGTGAATTCGGGCAGGAGCTGATGGAACTGAAACACGAAGCCGATGGAGGCGTTGCGGAAACGTGCGAGCCGCGCAGACGAGAGTGCGCCGACATCCGTGCCGTCGTAGATCACCGAGCCGGAAGTGGGGCGGTCGAGTGTGCCCATGATCTGGAGCAGGGTGGTTTTGCCTGCTCCGCTTGGGCCGACGATGCTCACAATCTCCCCTTGGTGGATGGTGAGGTCAACGCCGCGTATCACTTCAAGCGCGCCGAAGCTGCGGTGTATGTCGTTCAGTTCTATCATCGGTAAACGGTGGGCGTGGGGGAGAGGGGTCAGTCGAGCTGTTCCGAAAGTGCGGCTATGGCGCGGTCGGCACGTACGCGGCGGTAGATGATGTCGTAGACCGTGTCGGCTATCGGCATGGCCACTTCGTAGCGCTGGTTGATTTCATGGATACACTTCGCGCCGTAGTATCCTTCGGCGGTTTGCTCCATCTCCATCTTCGCGGCGTTAACCGAGTAGCCCTTTCCGATCATGGAACCGAAATTGTGGTTGCGGCTGAAACGGCTGTAGGAGGTTACAAGAAGGTCGCCGAGATAGACGCTGTCGCAGATGTGTCGCGGACGAGGATTGACTGCATCGAGGAAATGCTCCATCTCGCGGATGGCGTTCGACACCAGCATGGCCAGGAAGTTGTCGCCTTTCTTGAGGCCGTGCACAATGCCGGCGGCGATGGCGTAGACGTTTTTGAGCACTCCGGCGTATTCCACGCCGTCAACGTCGGTGGTGGGGATAGCGTGGCTGTTTTTGGAGCCGCACAGAGCCAGTCCGAACCGCTTTGCGGCGGATATGTCCTTGCATCCGATGGTGAGGTAGGAGGGGCGGTCGAGGGCCACCTCTTCGGCGTGGCACGGGCCGCTCACCACCAGCAGGCGGTTGTCGGCCACATGGAATTTATCGCGCATGTAGTCGGTGACAAGCATGTTCTCGTCGGGCACGATGCCTTTCACGGCCGAGACGACGAATTTCTTGCTTATATCGACATTCAGTTTTTCGAGATGGCTCTTGAAGTAGGGCGACGGCATGACGAGCATTAGCGTGTCGGCCTGCTGGGCCACGTAGTTTATGTCCGACGAAAACTCTATGCGCTGCACGTCGAACTGCACGTCTGTCAGATAGGCCGGGTTGTGCCCCAGACGTTGAAATTCCTCTATGCGGTCGTCGCGGCGCATGTACCACATGATTGTGTCGCGGTTGCGCAGCAGCAGCTTGGCAAGGGCCGTGGCCCAGCTGCCGCCGCCCATCACGGCCACGCGTCCGGGAAAATCTTTCGGTAACATAAGTAACTGTTCAAAATTATTTTATATTAACCGGTCTTTTTATTTTAATGTTTCTTCGGCGAAATTTTTGAATCTTTTCCTCTCTTCATCAGTCGTGTAGCTCGCCACACTCCCTCTTCATCAAGAAAAATCTTCTAAAAATTTCATTCGAATAAACATCAAAATAATTTCGACCAGTTACTTAGTGTTTTTTGTTGAAGGCTGTTTTTGATGGTATCGTTATTCGGCGGTGGTTCCGGTCCAGGCGGTCACTTCGTCGATGGTGGGGTTCTTGAGGCCGAGCTTGAATTTCTTGTTGATGCCGCACAGTTCCTGATGCAGTTTGCCAGGCACGGCGGCGTGAAGGGCCTCGACGGTGAGTACACCGGCTTTCTGCAGTGGTGCCACCCATTCGGCAGGTACGCCTGCGGCCACGTAGACCTCCTCCTTGTCGCGGCGTGCCACCTTCTCGGGGCGCATCTGCGGGAACAGCAGCACCTCCTGAATGGTGGTCTGGCCGGTCATGAGCATCACGAGGCGGTCCATGCCGATGCCCATACCCGATGTGGGGGGCATGCCGTATTCAAGGGCGCGGATGAAGTCGTGGTCGATGATCATGGCCTCGTCGTCGCCTTTCTCGGAGAGGCGCATCTGCTCCACGAAACGCTCGTACTGGTCGATGGGGTCGTTAAGCTCGGAGTAGGCGTTGGCCAGCTCCTTGCCGTTGACCATCAGCTCGAAGCGCTCGGTGAGCTGCGGGTTTTGGCGGTGGCGCTTGGTGAGCGGCGACATCTCAATGGGATAGTCGATTATGAATGTGGGCTGGATGTAGGTGCCTTCGCATTTCTCGCCGAAAATCTCGTCGATGAGCTTGCCTTTGCCCATGGTCTCGTCAACCTCGATGCCCATCTCCCTGGCGGCTGCGCGCAGCTGCTCCTCGTCCTTGCCGTCGATGTCGAAGCCTGTGTGCTCCAGGATGGCATCGCGCATGGTGACGCGGCGGAAAGGTGCCTTGAACGATATGACGTTGTCGCCCACTTTCACCTCGGTTGTGCCGTTCACCTCGAGGCAGATGCGTTCGAGCATCTTCTCGGTGAAGTCCATCATCCAGTTATAGTCCTTGTAGGAGACATAGATCTCCATGCAGGTAAATTCGGGGTTGTGTGTGCGGTCCATACCCTCGTTGCGAAAGTTCTTCGAGAACTCGTAGACGCCTTCGAAGCCGCCCACGATGAGGCGCTTGAGGTAAAGCTCGTCGGCGATGCGCAGGTAGAGGGGGATGTCGAGCGCGTTGTGGTGGGTTATGAAGGGGCGTGCCGAAGCACCGCCGGGGATGCTCTGCAGAATGGGGGTTTCCACCTCCATGTAGCCGTGCTCGTTGAAGTAGTTGCGCATGGAGTTGAACACCTTGGTGCGCTTGATGAATATGTCCTTCACCCCTTCGTTGACCACGAGGTCGACGTAGCGGCGGCGGTAGCGCAGCTCGGGGTCCTCGAAGCCGTCGTAGGTCACGCCGTCCTTCACCTTGACGATTGGGAGCGGACGGAGGCTCTTGCTGAGCACGGTGAGCGACGAGGCGTGGATGGAGATTTCGCCCGTCTGTGTGCGGAACACGTAGCCCTCGACGCCTACGAAGTCGCCGATGTCAAGCAGTTTCTTGAACACAACGTTGTAGAGGTCCTTGTTCTCGCCCGGGCACAGCTCGTCGCGGTTGATGTAGACCTGGATGCGGCCGTTGGCGTCCTGCAGCTCCATGAACGAAGCTTTGCCCATGATGCGGCGCCCCATGATGCGGCCTGCCACGCTTACGCGGCGGGGAGCGGGAGCGTCGGGCAGCGGATTGCCCTCGGCGTCAACGGGGATGTCGGTGAAATTCTCCTTGATTTCGGCTGTGTGGCCTGTAACCTTATATTCTGCTGCGGGATAGGGGTCGATGCCGATGGCACGCATCTGCTCCAGCGATTGCCGGCGCACGATTTCCTGTTCGCTGAGTTCAAGTATATTCATGTGAGTGTGAGTTGTTTTTGTTCTGAAAAAAGTTATTTCTCCTCCTCGTTTCCGGCGAATTCCATCAGGTATGCCTTGATGAAGCCGTCGAGGTCGCCGTCCATCACGGCGTTGACGTCGGAGGTCTGGAAGCCGGTGCGGTGGTCCTTCACGCGGCGGTCGTCGAACACGTAGCTGCGTATCTGCGAGCCCCATTCAATTTTCATCTTGCCGGCCTCGATTTTTGCCTGCTCCTCCAGGCGGTGGTTCATTTCCTTCTCATAGAGGATGGAACGCAGGTGGCGCAGGGCGTTCTCGCGGTTCTTGGGCTGGTCGCGGGTCTCGGTGTTCTCGATGAGAATCTCCTCCTTTTCGCCGGTGTAGGGGTCGGTGTACTGGTAGCGCAGACGCACGCCCGATTCCACCTTGTTCACGTTCTGGCCGCCGGCGCCACCCGAACGGAATGTGTCCCACGACATCAGGGCCGGTTCCACCTTCACCTCAATGGAGTCGTCGACCAGCGGGGTGACGAACACAGACGCGAACGAGGTCATGCGCTTGCCCTGTGCGTTATAGGGCGACACGCGCACCAGGCGGTGCACGCCGTTCTCGCTCTTGAGGTAGCCGTAGGCAAAATCGCCCTCCACGTTGATGGTGCATGATTTTATGCCGGCCTCATCGCCCTCGAGCAGGTTGGCGATAGAGGTTTTGTAGCCATGTTTCTCGCAGTAGCGCAGGTACATGCGCATCAGCATCGACGCCCAGTCCTGGCTTTCGGTGCCACCCGCGCCCGAATTGATTTTGAGCACCACGCCCATGTGGTCCTCCTCGCGGCGCAGCATGTTGCGGAGCTCCAGGGCCTCGATGGCATTCATGGCCTGGGCATACATGGCGTCGAGTTCAGTCTCTTCGATGAGGCCCTCCTTGATGAAATCCCATCCGCTTGCCAGTTCGTCCACAGCCACTTCCACTTCATGATAGCCGTTGACCCAGGCCTGGAGGTCCTTGATTTTCTTCATCTGCGCCTGTGCCTCCTTGGGATGCTCCCAGAAGTCGGGCACATGCGTGCGCAGCTCCTCCTCCTCAATCTGGATTTTTTTGTTGTCAATGTCGAGATAGCGTTTGAGCGCGTCCTTGCGCTCAACGGCTTCTTTCAATTGGTCTTGCGTTATCATAAGGCTAAAACAGTTGTTATGTGGCTGATAAAAATTAAACGTCAAAAGTGGCTGAAAAAGTTTGTACACTCAATCCTTGTTTTGACTGTACGCTGTTTGTCAGCAACTTATCGGTATTAACACATCATGTCAGGCTTGCCGGCTGGCACTGAATGCGCCTTCCGCCATGCCTGATCGCATATTATTTCGCGAAGTTACTCATAATTTATCAATTAACGAAACCCAATCCCCACCTATCTGCACCGGTGCCATTAAAAGAGCCCCGTCGGGCGCTGTGTCAGCGACACCACCAGGCCGATTCGGACACAAGGAGTAATGATGGAGGATTATGAATTATATAAAGAGAGCCGGACGTTTTGTTCCGGCTCTCCTTGGTTTGTGGGATGTGATGTTGATGCAGGATTGTATTGCAGTTATTTCAGGATGATCTTGGAGGTGAGGGTTCTGCCTCCGGTGGTCAGAGTGACGACGTAGAAGCCTGCCGGAAGGGCGTGCAGACCGATTTCGGTATGGCCGGCGCCCACCTCACGCTGCAGGCAGAGCATGCCGTTGGCCGAATGGACTCTGATTTCGCCGCCGTTTTCGGTATTGCCGATTCTCAGGACTTTGCCATCGAGTGAGATTGAGCATCCGTCGGCAGCGAGTTCGCCCACGCCGCTGCTTGCTGTCTGCCTTACGCGCAGAGATTCTTCATAGGGATAAGTGCGCAGATTGAGGAAGCTATAGTCGGCCATGGGAAGCACGGGCAGGATTTGCACCATTTTGCCTTCCGACGAAGCATCGACCGGGAGTTTGACTTTGGCCTTTAGGGTGACAAAGCTTCCCTGGGTGATCGATGCCGGGCCTTCAAGAGTGCCACCTTCGGCGTTAATGGCCTCGCCTGATTCCTCGTCGATAAGCTCGATTCTCGCATGCGAATAATCCAGTGAGATCGGGCCATAGGCATAAGCCTTGAGCGTGATTTCAGTTTCCACGCCCTGAGGTATCACAGAGCCGGAGGAGAGTGCTGCGTTGTCAGTAAGCATAAGCAACGGAGCGCCTTCCTTTATGCCTGCCAGGTTATAGATGAGATTGTTGTTCGTGCCGTCGGCCTTCACCATCCTGCCGTCGGCCCTAACCTTGAAGTAGCACTGGTATATGCCGAACGGCAGGTTGAGGAAGGCGTCGGACGACGCTTCGAGCTGCAGCTGCGCTGGTGTGCCTGCTGCCACCGAAGTGTTCCATTGGAGGATGCATTTCTCCTGTCCGCCCCAGTATGGACGAGCCCACAATTCAAGCGGGCCAAAGTAGGATGTGGCGCAGCTTAGCGTCAGGTCGATGTTGAAATTCACCTCCGGTTCGAGATACTTCTCGTATGTATCCGAGGCACTTTCAACCACAACGTCGTACTGGCTGTTGGGGATGTTCACGTATATGGGGTCGAATCCTTTGACGATTACCTGACGGCCGGCATCCTCATAGGTGACGTAAATGCGGTAAACGCCATATTGCGGGAACATATCGCCGCTCATACCTATGTAGGCGTTCACCGTTTCGCCTGCATCAAAATTCGATGGAACGAACGAGCCGTGAGGAAGTTTCTCGAAGTCAGGGTTGTCTGTCTCCATGCTCACATGCACCGGATAGAAATTGATGCGGGTGTGAGTGAGCGGGTTTTCGGCATTGTTGGTGATATTCGCTTCGAAGAGAACGGAAGCTGTCTCGTCGCCCGGCATGAACGTTTGGGTGGTCTCGAAACTGTTCACCGTGATGTCGACGTGTTCTGCCGGGAGCGGATTGACGCGCAGTTTCATCGATTCACCGTAAGGATATGAACGCACCGCCGAGTAATACACATTGTTGCCGTCGGTCTGGTCATAGATTGCGGGAGTGATTACATAAGTCTTTCCGGTGCCGCAATCCAGACCGCTGCTTACGTTCAGTTTCCCTTTTATTACAAATTCCTCACCTTTGGCAATGTTGGTTGACGAGATGGTGAGATTTTCGACATTTCCGATCCATTCGTTGAAGTTTTCGGGGTGCTCTATATCGTGGCAAAGCAGAGAAATCTGGGGATTGACCATATTCAAGTCCGTGCGGCAGGTGAGCCGGTATTCAACATCGAGGGCGTCGCCCGGATGGGCTTCATTGCGTTCGCCGATTTTCGCTGCGGATGCGAGAATCATCAGATACGATTCCATCCCTTCGTCGAAAAAGTCGAGCGTGCCACGGTTGGTGTCGCCGGGCACTGTTTCCCATTCATCGCCCGACTGATATTTAAGAAATAGCGCATATTTGCCCAGAGGCTTTTCCAGCATTACATCCGGCGAAGCGCCTATCCATGCTTCCCTGTTGGACTGCAGTGACACTTCCCTTGTGCCTACAAGGAAAGCTTCGTCGGGAGCACCGCTTTCAGGATATGCCCAGAATTGCACCTGACCTTCGTAAGAAGTGCCGGGTACATATGGGGTTATATCCGCCCCGACATACATACCGTCCGAGAGCGGAAGCGACACGGTGCCGAGTGGCTGGGTCAGGATGAAGCCCTCGGTGGGAGCCTCCATGGCGGTAACCCAAACAGGTTCCTGCGGGGTTATATCGTTATCCTCCTGGCGGAAGTACATGCGGTAGCGTCCGGCTTTTGACAGCTTCGGACCATACACGCTGACTGCGACACCGATTGTGGTTCCGGGGTACAGGCTGGCAGAGCCGTATCTCCAGCTGTTGGAATCGCCGGAGGGGATGGTGCCGGTGTCGTCGTCCTCATGAATCAGGCAATAGAAGAATCCGGCCCCCGACTGGTAGGTGTCGGAAATGCTCTTTACGTTGACCACGAGCGAGAAATCCATGTCTACCCCGGCGAGAATCAGGCCGGCTGAAGCTCCTGTCACAGCAATGGTCGGTTCGCCCTCAGGCTGAGGTTTGTCGAGATAGAAATCGCCGTTTTTCACTGTGAGAGGGATATATTCGCGGTCTTTGGAGAAGTCGCGTGTCTCGCCCAGCTGGCCTGCGCCTTTGTCGGCGTAATATGCATACTGGGGAATGACTTTGTATTCTCCGTCGGGGATGTCGGCCGATGCTATTCCGCCGTCAAAGTAGAACGCCTTCGATCCGTAATAATACGACGGTCTGAGATTTATATCGTGTTGACCCTGCTCGCGGTTCTGATACACCACTTTGCCGTTCATGTCGGTAAGGGTGAGGAAGTATTTCAGGTCGCCCGGATTGATCTGGGAGCCGGATGCATTGTAGAATTGTGCGGTGAAAATGGTTGAAGTCCTTGCATTCAGTTTGCCGTCCGCATCGCGGTATGAGCAGTTTATGTTGCTGAGAGAAAGAGACGCATTGTAAGCGGTGTTGTCAATGCTCTCGTCGCCGGGCTTGAGGTTCAGGATGACGTCCTGTTCCTGATAATATGCACCGTTTCCGGCACCGATGCCGAGATTGTCGGGCGAAAGGATGTTCATGTCGAAATATCCGTCGCTCATTCCTCCCCAGCCCCAGTTGATGTGCAGGAAGCCGTTTTCATCTATGCCGTCGCAAACGAACTGATGCCCGGATTTCCCGTCCGAGCCGGAATAGAGCACCGGGCTACCGGCGAGCAGCGAACGGCGTATTGCGCCGTTCCAGTCTGCCTCACTCTGGTTGCCGCGGTAACTGAAGCACGCGTCGGGCGAATAGGAGAAGTGACGCACAAGAACCGGAAGTATATACGAGGACTGCGCGCCGGATTCATTCGCGCGATAACTCATCTCCACGGCATATCCGAAGTCGCGCATCAGGGTGGCGACGGCTGTGGCCTGAGTGTCGTTGAAATTGCCGGGCAGGTATTTCTGAGCCTCGTAATCCCATTCGCACTCATAGACGTCGAGCATGTTTTCCCAGTCGTAGGTATGGGTAGATAGATCGATTTTCTCGGAATCGGAATAATAAGGATAAGCCGTAACCTGGCCTTTCCCCTTTTTGGGGAAATTGAAGAATTTCATCACCTGTGTCACTGCAGTGGCCACGCATCCCGATGGCGCGCGGTTCGAGCCGAACTCGGGTGCGAAATTGTTGAATGGCATGTCCTGGTTCCATTTCGTTTTCATAAGCGGAGCCACAGCTTCACCTTTGAGTTCCGCATTGGCGGCACTTAATGTCAGCCTTCCATCGGCTACTGCCTTTACAATGGCTGAATAATCGTGCAGCCACGCCTTTAACTGGGGCGGCATGGCGTCGGGATTGGCAGGCAACTGGCGTTCGAGTGAATACCCTGCCAGCCGATTCGGCATGGCATCGTCGGAGGCAACAATGGCAAACCCTTTCTCCGAGGCGGTGGTCACCACATAGTAGGCATCGGTTTCGGCAGCAATCTTGGAGAAGCGGACGCCGGGGGCCTTCTGTATGCCATGCGGTGGGCTAATGCGCGATGCCTCGGCATTGGCGACTGCAATGGCGTCGTCGGGACTTATGCGTTCCGCGCTGAGTGAAAACCATGTCAGCACGGTCATCATAGCCAGGTAAATTAATTTCTTCATATGATAATGATTTAGTGTGAATTTGCAAAGAGTTAAGGCGAAAATGCAATATTAGCAAAAAGATTTGAATAAATCCTTATAAAACCGGAAAAATACGAGATAACAGTAGTTAAATGAGTTTTTTAACTACTTATCGAGTGCCTGTGACACATACGGATGCAAAGTCCTTGCGTCCCTACTTCGTTGGCAGAAACGGCAGGGTGCCGAGGGCGGATAGACAAGTGTTGGGTGATTGGATGAAATGAACCGGGGGCTGTCAGTCGATGGCGACGGAGGGGTTGATGAGCCAGAGGCGGGTGGTGGCGCGGGTGACGGCGGTGTAGAGCCAGCGGTAGAAGTCGGGTGAGGTGTAGGCCTCGGGCGGGATGTAGCCCATGTCGACAAACACCGATGCCCACTGGCCGCCCTGGGCTTTGTGGCAGGTGACGGCGTAGGCGTATTTCACCTGCAGGGCGTTGTAGTAGGGGTCGGCCTTGAGGGCGTTGCGTATGGCGGTGGGCGACGAGTTCTCGTTGAGTCCGGCATCGGCGAGGGCGCGCTGTGTGATGCGCCTCTGGCGGTCGAAGGGCATGTTGGCCGTGTCGGTGGTGAGGGTGTCGAGGTTGAGTTTGGCGTCGAGCCGGAAATCGTGGTCGGGGAAGTAGAGGCGCACGTCGGCGAACATGGTGAGTTCGCGTTGCTCGGTGGTGTAGATTTCCTCTACCACGGCGGTCTCGCCGTTGGCGGCGAAGTCCATGGTGCGCCCGGCGTTGTGGTCGGCGGTGTCGGTGCCGGCTGTCTGCTCTATAACGGAGCGTCGTGTCCAGTAGTAGTTGTTTTTGGATATTATGAGGCGTTCACCGGCCGCCAGAGCTTCCTCACGGTCGTAGAGCACCCGCCGTATGGCGAGGTTGAAATCCACGGCGCGGCGGTTGGAGCGGGTGATGAGGATGGTCTCGCTCTCGCCGTAGCGGGCGAACGATTTGCCGAACGCCTCCTCCAGGTCGGTGGGGTCCACCACCTCGATGTCGGAGAACGGCGAGACTTTCAGGTGCGGTTCGCCAAGATTGCCGTCGCGGAGTGCGCGGCGCAACATCGTGGCGTTGTAGAGGATGCCCGAGCGCTGTTTCTGGCGCACGGTCTTGGTCATCACCGCCATGGTTACGTGCAGCCCCATCTCCTTGAGCGGAACGGGGTCCATTGCCGGCGAAATCTCCATCCCCACCGGCGGGAGCTGGGCGGTGTCGCCAAGGAGGATGAGGCGGCAGTTGATGCCTGAATATACGTAGAAAATGAGGTCCTGCAGCAGGTTGGTGCCGCTGCCGTCAGCGCCGTCGCCTATCATTGATGCCTCGTCGACGATGAAGACGGTGTTGACATGCGGATTCGTTGCCACACGGGCTACAAACCGACCGTCGGCCGACATGACCGGGGCGCGGTAGATTTTGCGGTGGATGGTATGGGCCGGCAGTCCGGTGAAATTGGCGAAGATTTTGGCGGCGCGTCCGGTGGATGCAAGCAGCACTGTGGGTATGCCCACAAAGTTAAGGGTGCGCACAAGCGCACCCATCACTGTGGTTTTGCCGGTTCCGGCATATCCGTTGAGCACGAACACCGAGTCGTGGAGAGTCATTGCGGAGCAGAAGCGCGACAATGCCGCCACCAGCTTTATCTGCTGGTCGGTGGGTTCAACCGGCATGCGGTCGAGTACCTCCAGTCCGAACTGCTCGATGGTCATGTTTGAAGGGGAGTGTGGGCGGTCACTTCACGCTCCATTCCACGCCGTCCTTGGTGTCCTTGATGTTGAAGCCGAGGGCGGTGAGCTGGTTGCGTATGAGATCTGAGGTAGCCCAGTCTTTCTTGGTCTTTGCTTCGGAACGCACCTGAAGCAGGAGGTCGACAGCACCTTTATAGGGTTCGAGCGCTTTGCCGTCGGCACCGGTGTCGGCTGCTTCGGCGCGCATGCCGAGGATGTCGAACAGGAACGTCTGGAACAGGGCGCCGAGCGCCTCGATGTCGGCGGCTGTGGCCGTGGCATGGCCGTCACGCACCTTGTTGATGAGGCTGACGGCCTCGAACAGGTGGGCTATGACGATGGGGGTGTTGAAGTCATCGTTGAGGGCGTCGTAGCATTTCTGCTTGAGCCCTTCCACTTCGGCGGCTATGCCGGAGGTCTCGGACGGTTTCATGTCGGCCAGACGGCGCCAACCCTCGAGCATGCGTTCCAATGCCTTTTCCGAAGCCTGGAGCGCTTCGTTGGAGAAGTCAACTGTGGAGCGGTACTGTGCCTGAAGGATGAAGAACCTTATGGTCATGGGCGAGTAGGCCTGCGTGAGCAGTGGATGAGAGCCTGTGAAGAACTCGTCGAGGGTGATGAAGTTGCCCAGCGATTTGCCCATCTTCTGCCCGTTGATGGTGATCATATTGTTGTGCATCCAGTAGCGCACGGTGTCGTGGCCGTGATGTGCCACGCTTTGGGCTATCTCGCATTCATGGTGGGGGAATTTGAGGTCCATTCCGCCGCCGTGGATGTCGAAGGTTTCGCCGAGGTATTTCTCGCCCATTGTGGAGCACTCCAGGTGCCAGCCGGGGAAACCGTCGCTCCAGGGCGAGGGCCAGCGCATGATGTGCTCGGGCTGAGCCTTTTTCCAAAGTGCGAAGTCGGCGGGATTGCGCTTCTCCTGCTGGCCGTCGAGCGTGCGTGTCTCCGACAGGAGCTCGTCGATGTTGCGTCCCGAAAGTTTGCCGTAGTGGTGGTCGGCATTGTATTTGGGCACGTCGAAGTACACCGATCCGTTGCTCTCGTAGGCGTAGCCTGATTCGAGAATCTTCTTGATGTACTCTATCTGCTCGATGATGTGGCCGGAGGCGTGAGGCTCGATCGAGGGCGGGAGCACATTGAGCCGGGCCATGGCGTCGTGGTAGCGGTTGAGGTAGTGCTGCACCACTTCCATAGGCTCAAGCTGCTCGAGGCGTGCCTTTTTTGCAATCTTGTCCTCGCCTTCGTCGGCATCGTGCTCCAGATGCCCCACATCGGTGATGTTGCGCACGTAGCGCACCTTGTAGCCGAGATGGGTGAGGTAGCGGTAGACCACATCGAAGGTGATGGCGGGGCGTGCATGGCCCAGATGGCCGTCGCCGTAGACTGTGGGGCCGCACACATACATGCCCACGCGGCCTTCGTGCAGCGGTTTGAACAGCTGTTTCTGGCGTGTGAGCGAGTTATATATCAGCAGATTGTTGTCGTTCATCGTGGAAAACGGAGGTGATGTTGTCAGAGTTGGTGTGTGGAGGTGTGCCGGCCAGGTTTAAGCCTGGAACGGGTTGGGGAGACCGCTGCCGTTATTGCCGTTGCGGGGAGCCTTGCGCTCGATGGTGCCGAAGGTCTTCTCATATTTCTGGATATTGTCGTTCAGGGCCATGAGGAGGTTCTTGGCATTTTCGGGAGTCATGATGATGCGGCTCTGCACGCGTGCCTGCGGCATGTTGGGCGACACGTTGATGAAGTCGATGAAGAATTCGCCTGCCGAGTGTGAAATCACGGCGAGGTTTGCATAATGGCCAGCGGCCACTTCGGGTGTAAGCTCGATTTTGAGCTCCTGTTTGTTTTCTGCCATAGCGGTGTTTATGTTTTGTTTGTGTTGTTATCAGCGTTTTTTACGGATCAAGATAGAATGCACTGTCACAATGTGCACTCTCGTACCTCCGCGAACCACAAATTTAGCAATTATCCCGGTGATTCGCAACCCCGGCCCTCCGTGCACCGGCTCATATTTTAGGAAGGCATTGACTGTTAAAAACAGGCTGGGTGGTTTTATTGATTGTTGACATTTTGTCAACTAAAGTCCCCGAAAATGGCGCATATTGTTAAATAGGGTTAAACATGGAAAGATTTTTGCTCAAAAATTATGCTAAAAAACATAAAGGCTCTATATTTGCATCAGTTTTTCATGGTATTAGATTTAAGGTAAAAGATTATTCGTCGGGATGACGAGTAATTTTTTTTTGTGCCTGCAGAACAATCCGGCCTGCGAAAGCACTATATGAATGGAATATCAGCAGTAATTGCTAACTTTACAATCTATGGAACATATCACTTCTGAAAACATTCTGCTTATCGGATCTGTGCTCCTGATTGCCGGGGTGCTGATCGGCAAATCAAGTTACCGCATCGGCCTTCCGTTGCTGCTTATCTTCCTCATAGTAGGGATGCTGTTCGGCTCCGACGGGCTGGGCATACAGTTCAGCGACATGCACACGGCGCAGTTCATCGGCATGATTGCCCTGTGTGTGATTCTGTTTTCGGGCGGCATGGGGACGAAGCTTTCGGCCATAAGGCCTGTCATTGTGCCCGGTCTGTTGCTCTCCACTGTGGGCGTGCTGCTTACGGCGTTGCTCACCGGTGTGTTTATATGGTGGCTGTCGGGCATGCAGTGGACCAACATCCATTTCGCATTCCTGCCGTCGCTGCTTCTGGCCTCCACAATGTCGTCAACCGATTCAGCTTCGGTGTTCGGCATTCTCGGCAGCCAGAAAGTGGGGCTGAAACATCATCTGCGCCCCATGCTCGAGCTTGAAAGCGGCTCGAACGACCCTATGGCCTACATGCTCACCATAATCCTTATAGAGGCCATAACACTGGGCGGCCATCTGGAGGTGTCAACGCTGCTTACACAGCTTCTGCTGCAGTTCGGCGTGGGTGGTGTGATGGGTCTGCTGATGGGTAAAATCACTGTGATGCTCATACGTCTGTACCGCCGGATAGGAAGCAAAGGCGCAGCGGCCACGGAGGATTCCGGACAGGCTGTGTCGATGATATCCATACTTACCATCGGATCGGCTTTCCTTACGTTTGCCGCCACCAACGCACTCGAAGGCAACGGCTACCTTGCAGTCTATCTGTGCGGAATAGTGCTCGGCAACTCCAATTTTACAGGATGCCGCGGTGTGGGCAAATTCATGGACAGCCTCACATGGCTGGCGCAGATTGTGGTGTTCCTGATGCTCGGGCTGCTTGTCAATCCGCACGAGATGCTTTCAGTTGTGCCGGTGTCGCTGCTCATAGGGTTGTTCATCATAGTGCTCGGGCGTCCGCTGAGCGTGTTTCTCTCGCTTGCGCCTGTACGCGGCATCAACTTCCGTTCGCGCCTGTTTGTGTCGTGGGTGGGTCTGCGCGGCGCTGTTCCCATCATTTTCGCCACATATCCGGTGGTGGCACAGGTGCCGGGAGCGGCACAGATTTTCAATATAGTGTTTTTCGTGACGTTGCTGTCGCTGCTCGTTCAGGGCACAACCGTCATATCCTGCGCCCGACGGCTGAAGCTGGCTGACGGCAGTGGGGACGATTCGGACGATTTCGGGGTGGAACTGTCGGACGAAATTCCCACAACCCTGCAGACCATCGTGCTTGATGAAAACCATCTGGCCGATGGCAACACGCTGAGCCGCATGAAGCTGCCCGAAGGCTCGCTGGTGATGATGATACGCCGCGGCAACCGCTATCTTGTGCCCAACGGCACGCGCAAACTATACCCCGGCGACAAACTCCTTGTAATCAGTGAGAACACCTCAGTGGCCAAATAATCCGCCGCGTCGACAAATCCTGATTCCTGCACACTCCACAGGATCAGAAACAAACGACTACATTGTAGGGACATCGCTTTGCGATGTGGAACATGAAAGAATGATTTATCATTATCATCCAACATGCTCCACATCGCAAAGCGACAATGTCATTAAGTTAAGAGAGGGGTGAAGGCTCTTTATGAGACCCGGAGGGTCGGGTCTGTGCCTATCCGCGTGCGGAGCGTCAGCGTAGCGCGTGGTCAATGTGCGCGAATATAAAACGAGGCGCGGAGGGCCGAGCCTGTAGTTGATAAACCTGTCCTTATTATTCTGTTTCTACAGACCCGGCCCTCCGGGCCTTACAGAGTGGGTGCGTACGACTTCCCCGCACTCCACTTCGCTGCGTACGGGGATAAGTACGGCTTCGGCCCTCCGGGCCTTTATGATGACAGCAGGCATTAGAACCTTAACTTAGTGACATTGTCGCAAAGCGATGTCCCTACGTGAAAGGGGATTGATTCCTTTCGGATGTCAATCCCCCTTCTGATGTCAATTATGGTGTCAGTCAGGCTTTGGGGGCCTTGGCGGTCTTTTTGGCTTTGGGTTCAGCTTTTTTCGCAGGCTCTTTTTTCTCGGCTTTTTTAGCGGGTGCCTTTTTGGCGGGAGCTGTCGGTGCCTCGGCGTTTTTGCGCAGCAGGTGCTCCTCGTTGAGGTGCTGTTCGTTCAGACGAAGGGTCTCGACCTCCTTGTTCAGTGTCTCGATTTCACGCGACTGGTTGCGGATGGTGGTGAGGAGTGAATTAAGCTCTTCGTTCTCAATCGACATGGGATATTGCTCCTCGACGCGTACGATGAAGTCGGAAAGCACATTCATGTAGTTGGTGAACGCCTGATACGGGGTTTCGTAGGGCGAGAACATCGAGTGGCTTGCGCCGTCGGCAAAATGCTTTGTCGACATGTAGAACAGATGGTCGCTTGCCTGCAGGCGTCCCCAGTCCTGTTTGAGCTGGCGGTTGTCGGCGAGACGAACACGTTCGGCCACAGAGTAAAGCTTGTTGAATGCCTCGTTCTGCAGCTTGTTGCCGAGCCATGCCGAGGTGTCGCGTGCCTCGTCGGCCCAGGAGATGGGATGGACGATGGAGAGTTCGGCCACCGGCTTGAGGGTCTTGACGGCCTCGGTGGGGGTGATGAACTGTACGCCACGGTCGCGGGCGAAGCGGGGCAGCGCTTCGAGGAACTGGAAGATGCCGCTGTCGGCGTGGTGGAATTCACCGAAGGTTTCCAGATTCATGAAGAGGTTGAATATCTGCTCTTCCTGAGGGGTGTCGGCAATCCAGCCGATGTATTTGTCGGCGGTGAGGGGATATTCGCTCCAGGAAGTGTCGGAGAAGCGGTTGGTGATATCGTCCGAAAGTTTGTCGTTCTTGAGCAGGAGTTTCAGCTTGGGAGCCGAGGCTGCGGAATATACGTAGTTGGGCGATTTCCAGCCGAGGATGTGCTTGGCGCCTTCGGTGATGCAGCCCTTGAATCCCATGTCGACAAGCTGCGGGGCAAGCTCGTCGCTGTAGATAAGCTCGCTGTTGCGGAACACCTTGGGTGTCACGCCGAAAATCTCCTTGATTTTGTCGGAATGGAGTTTTACCTGGATGCGGAATTCCTCGGGGTCGATGAGCGAAGCCAGCGAATGGTCGTAGGTCTCGGCCAGGAATTCCACTTTACCTGTGTCGGCCAGTTTTTTGAGGATATCCACAAATTCGGGCACGTACTGTTCGCACTGCTCGAGTGCCACGCCTGTGATGGAGATGGCACAGCGGAATTCACCGTTGGTGTCCTCGATCATTTTCAGCAGGCTCTGTGCGGCGGGGATGTAGCTGCGGTGGGCAATGCGGGTGATTATGTCGTCGTTGGCAAAATCATCGTAATAGTAATGGTCGTTGCCTATGTCGAAAAAGCGGTAGCGTTTCAGGCGGAACGGCTGGTGAATCTGGAAATAGAAGCAAATCGCTTTCATATCGTTGTCGTGTTTTTATTGTTTTAGAACCTTTTTGTAGATGTCGATTACTTTCTTGCCGGCCTTGTCCCAGGTGATCTGGTTCACTTCGGCCAAACCGTCCTCGCGCAGCTGGTTGTACATGGCCGGGTAGGAGATGATGGAATAAATGGCGTCGGCCATGGCATCGATGTCCCAGTAGTCGGTCTTGATGACATTGGTGAGGATTTCGGCGCAGCCGCTCTGCTTGGATATTATGGAGGGCACGCCCATCTGCATGGCCTCGAGCGGCGAGATGCCGAAGGGTTCGGACACGGAGGGCATGATGTAGACGTCGCTGGCCTTGAGCATTTCGTACACCTGTTTCCCTTTCTGGAATCCCGGGAAATGGAAGCGGTCGGCGATGCCGCGCTCTGCGGCAAGGGTTATCATCTTGTCCATCATGTCGCCCGAACCGGCCATAACGAAGCGCACGTTGTGGTCGAGCTTGAGCACTTTGGCTGCTGCCTCCACAAAATATTCCGGTCCTTTCTGCATGGTGATTCGGCCAAGGAAGGTGACAATCTTGTCCTTTGGCTTCTGCACCTGCACGTCAAGTAGCTCGCGGCTCAAGGGCACAACGGCATTGTGGACGGTGGTGACCTTAGCCGGGTCGATGCCGTATTTCTCGATTACCGTCTGGCGGGTGAGGTTCGACACGGTGATGATGTGGTCGGCGTGGAGCATGCCGTCGCGTTCGATGTTGAACACGGTGGGGTTCACGTTGCCGCGCGAACGGTCGTAGTCGGTGGCGTGCACGTGGATCACCAGCGGTTTGCCTGTCACCTGCTTGGCATGGATGCCGGCGGGGTAGGTGAGCCAGTCGTGCGAATGGATTACGTCGCAGGGGATTGTGCGGGCAACCACGCCTGCCATGATGGAATAGTTGTTGATCTCCTCCAACAGGTTGTCGGGATAGCGTCCGGAGAATTCAATGCAGCCGAGGTCGTTGGTGCGCATGTAGTTGAAGTCGGCGTAGATGTTGTCGCGGAGCCGGAAATACAGGTCCGGGTCCATGACTTTGCCTATGCGGCTTTCAACATAATCGCGGTCGACGTCGCGCCATGCCACAGGCACCTGCGAAGCGCCGACGATGTGGGCGAAACTGCGGTCCTCGTCGCCCCAGGGTTTGGGGATAACGAAGGTGATGTCCATGTCGCCGCACTCCCACATCCCTTTGGTGAGACCGTAGCTGGCGGTGCCTAATCCGCCAAGGATATGAGGTGGAAATTCCCACCCGAACATTAGTGCTTTCATTGGGTAATAGTGTTGTCTGGGTTAGGATTCAAAACGTCGGAGTGTGCGGATGGTCCGGAGCACTTCGGCAATGTTGGTGGCGTGAGAGATGGCTCCGCGTCCGGCAAACGGCGGGTTGCCGTCGTAAAGCTGGCTGAGCGAGCCGATGCATCCCTGGCTCATCTCCTCCTCGAAGCCTATGAGCATGCGGTCTATATAGCTTACGCCGCTGCGGCCGAACACCTTGAGATAGGCGTCGGCATAGAAGCCCATGAGCCACGGGCGAGCCGGGCCGTTGTGCATGGCCTGTTCGCGGTCGTAGGGCGAGCCGAGGTAGAACGGACGGTAACCGTAGCTTTTCGGCGAGAGGGTGCGCAGTCCTTTGGGGGTGAGCAGTTCGCGGGTGACGACGTCGAGAACGCCTTTGCGCTGGCGGCGGTCGAGCGGCGAGTAGTCAAGGCCGATTGCGATGGCCATGCTCGGACGTACCGACGGGTCGGCATAGGTGCCTGTCACATAGTCGTAGAGGTATCCGTAATCGTTGAGGAATGTGTCGATGAACGGCTGTTTCATCTTATCGGCGGTGTCGAGCCATGCCTGACGGCGCTCGGCCAGTTCGGGTTTATTCTCGGCCATCGATGCGGCGAACATCAGGGCGTTGTACCACAGGGCGTTGATTTCAACCAGCAGGCCGGTGCGCGGAATTACGGGGCGGCCGTCCCACATGGAATTCATCCATGATGCCGGCTCCATTGTGCCGTCGGTAGAGAGCATTCCTGTGTCGGTGAGCTGCAGGCGCGGGTGGCGTCCGTCGAGCACGAAGTCAATCATGTCGGCCACAAACTGCAGGTAGCGGTCGGCAGCCTGGTCGATGCCGTAATTCTTGGCGTATTGCTGGATGGTCCAGATTGCCCATACAGGGATGTCGGGCAGGTTGATGCCGTGGATGGTGCGCGACACATGGCCGTCGGTCATGAAGCGGTTGAGCGCCAGGATGGCGGTCTCCATGATTTCCTCGAAGTCGGCACGGTGGTCGATTGCGATGGTGTTGCCCGGAAGCGACATGAAGGTATTGCGGGCCAGAATGGTGCCCCAGGGATAGCCTGAGAGCATGTATTCGTGGACGCCTTTTTTCAGATAGAGCTGCTTTGCCGAGTTCTTGAGGCAGTTGAAGAAGCTTGTGCGGGCGGTGCGCGATGCAATCTCGTTTTCGTAAAGCTTGTGCAGGTTGCGGGGATTGGCCTCGCTCAGGCCGGCCGAGAAGATGATGCTCTCGCCTTTCTTGATGTTCACCTGGAAGTAGCCGGGCACCCAGAGGTCCTCGGTGTAAGGCACTCCGCGTTCAAGGTCCTTCACATATTCGATGTTGTGGTACCAGTCGGGGATGTCGACCCATTCGGGCTTGTGGTTGAGCTGCATGTAGAGGGTAGGATAGCCTTCATAAAGGCAGCATGAGATGCCGTTGGGCACCTGCTCGATGTGGGTGTTGAGGCGGTCGTTGGCCACACACAGCGAGTTTACCTCGCGGAAGGCCAGGAACGGACGGAACTGCAGCGTAGTGGGGGAGTTGGCGTCCACAAGTGTGTAGCGTATGAGCAGACGGTTCTCCTGTGAGATGAAGATTTTTTCTTTGGTGAGGATTACGCCTCCCACGCGGTAGGTGGTGCGGGGAACGCTGTCGCAGTTGAACTCACGGATGTACTTGTGGCCGTTAGGGCTGTAAACGCCGCCCTGATAGCGGTGCAGCCCCAGATTGAACGGAGCGCCGTGCTGTATCACGGTCTCGTCGAGCGACGACAGCAATACATGCGGACGATATTCTTCGTCGCCAATGGGGACCACCAGAAGGCCGTGCTGCTTGCGGGTGTTGCACCCCACAATCGAGGTGCAGTGATAAGCTCCCGCCTGATTCGTGCGCAGTATCTCCTTGGGGAGCGACTGCTCGAGATTTATCATCAGGTTCTTATCAAACTTTAGATAACTCATTGGTAAAAGGTATGTGTGGTTAGTTTTTTATGATTTCCAGTTTGCGTGCTCTGTCAGGATTGCCACGTCCCTCGGCACATAGAAAGAGAGAATGACGGAGAGAAAAAACGATGCCTCAAACAGATTTAAGGTTGCAATTGTAGCTTGGCAAGCGATAAAATGTTGTAGAACAATGTTGTCCGGCAGCTATGCATCAAAACTTTGCATGAATCATCACTTGGCTATATTCAGAAAACGAATTTATGATTTTCAGAGAGATTTTACAAATAAAATTAACTATTATTAAGAAAATCGTGGCTTCTGCAAATTTCCCGCAAAGTTTTATCTACGCTCCTGAAAAAAAGCCTGCATCAGTGCGGCGCATTCGTCGGCAAGGACGCCCTCTGTGAGGGTGGCACGCGGATGGAACGGTTTGCGTGCCACGAATGTGGTATAGCCCCGTTTGGTGTCGGGCGCACCGGTGACTATTCGCGGAATCTGTGCCCACCCGATGGCGCCGGCGCACATCAGGCAAGGTTCCACTGTCACGTAGAGTGTGCAGTCTGTGAGGTACTTCCCCCCGAGGGCCTGTGAGGCGGCTGTGATGGCCTGCATCTCGGCATGGGCGGTCACGTCGCACAGCGACTCGGTGAGGTTGTGGCCGCGTCCTATCACTCTCCCTTTGCACACCACAACGGCCCCGATGGGGATTTCTCCGGCACGGTAGGCTTCGCGGGCTTCGGCCAGGGCCATGTGCATGAATCGTTCGTCGTCGTTCATCATATGCTGTTGATGTCTCTTTATCTATGTTATACGTTTGCAGGCGTGATTGCACGCATTCTGCAGCATAATTGTTTCTCCCTGAGTCTTTTCACGGCCGAACTTCAAGGATTTCGCCCTTCATGGGAAACCACAGATAGCCGCGTGCCCCGGGATGGCCGGCATCCGCAAGCATACGGAGGTAGCGGCGCACCTGAGAATGGTAGGCAGGGCGGTCGGCTGCGCCGAATTTATAGTCGATTACAGCCACTGAGCCGTCGGGCATCCATACAATCCTGTCGGGGCGGCGCAGGGTTTCGCCTCCTGCTATCGAGCGCTCGTTGGCCACGCTGGCGAAGCCCTCGAACCACGGCCGTACTCGTGGGTCGGCCAGCGCTTTGTCGAGAAAATCGCGGCTCATCTGCAGCTGTGCTGGGGTGAGCCGGAACCTGTGCCCCTGTCGTGCGAGGGCCTTGGGTAGGTCGGATAGCCGGCGCACCTGCCCCAACACGCTGTGGAGGAAGATGCCGCGGTGGCGGTCGGTGTCGAAATCGAAATTGTCAAGTTCGTCGAAGTCCATTTCGGCAAGGATCGCCGAACGCTCGTTCACCTCGTATTCGTCGAGCAGAGTGCCGTAATCGATGGCATCTGTAACCTTTTGCTCCGGCGCGGGTCGGGTGCCCCCGGAGCCGGCTTGTGGCTCGGGTGCAGTGGGTGCGCCTAATGTGAAATGTATCCCTTCGTCGGGTATGCCGTCAGTGCATGGTTGCAGGCCGGTGTCGAGCGGCGTCATCCATTGGCGCACTTCCGGAGTTATGCCGAGATGCTCCATGTGTTGCGCAGACATGTCGCGCAACGCCTGCAGCAGCAGGGAGTTGAACGGCCGTGTGTCGGCGGCGCTTTCGGAAGCGGACGGCATTTCAGAATAGACGGCAAGCTCGCGCACGGCGCGCGTGAAGGCCACGTAGGCCACGTTGAGGGTGTCCACTTTCTGTTCGGTTATCCACTCTTCGGTCTGCCGCGCAAGCATGGGGATGTCGCGGTGGGCGGTGTTGTTCGGGAGCATCATCATCGGCGGAACATCGGCCGGATTGACAAACGGCAGCTGCGCGGGGTCCAGGCGGTACCATCGGCGGCTCGGGCGTTTGTCTGAATGGTTGGTCACCATGTCGTAGCTGCAGAACGGAAGGTGCACGCAGGCGTATTCAAGACCTTTGGCCTTGTGGATGGTGAGCACGTTGATGGCTTCCACGCCATCGGGGGCAGGCACATTCGTCAACGCTCCACCGCGGTCCCACCATGCAAGGAAATCGAGCACGGAGTTGTTGCCGCGTTCCGAAAAGTCGGCCACAAGGTCCTGGAATGCGGTTATGAAATTGTTCTCGTGGCGCCGCGCCTCGGGTGTGACAAACCGCCCGATGATACGCTCGGTAAGCGCCAGCAGCGTGGGGCTTTCCATGTTGCGCAGGCGTGCCAGTTCGGCATCTATCTCGGCCTGAAGCTCGTCGGCGGTTTCATCCACCGGCACTGATGTGGCCGCCACGGCGCGTGCCAGCGCTTCGGAGTCGGTGAGCCGGCGCATGCGCGGCGAACCGTCGGGGTTGAGCAGCGGTAAGCCGTTTTCATCGGTCTCTTCCACCATCTCGAAGCGGGAAAGTTCGAACCTGTGGAGCAGGCGGTTGCGGCGGTAAACCGGATTGACCACGTTGACGGGGTTGCCGTCCGTGTCCACCTCGCCGTCGCCTTTGGTCACGGTCAGCGGTTCGGTGGCCAGCCTGAGCACGTTGACAATCATGCGCACGGCAGGCGACATGGACACGGGCATTGAGTCGGCCGAGGCCACAGGCACCTGTCCGTGCGGCCATGCGGAGGGGTCGGTCATGGCCTGCATCAGGTGCTCTATTACCCGCCGTCCCTCCGAGCCCTTGCGCACAAGCACGGCTATATCCGACGGACGGTAGCCGGCGGACAACTGACGCGACACTTCGGCCGTGAGGGCATCGAGCTGCCGCTGTGCAAGCGGCACGTTTTCTTCCTGCTCCTCGCCTGATGAAGCCGCCGCACGGGGGAAAAATGTGATTTTCACATAGCCGCGCAGGTCGGCGTGTTTCTGCGGAATCTGTTGCACAAGGCCGCCGTAGGTGTGTTCGATGGAGTGCGCGGCACTTGTGTCGGCTATGCGGGCAAGGGCGTTGAACACCGTGTTGTTGAATTTCACCACCTCCACCGAACTGCGCCAGTTGGTGTTCTCGGCGATGTCGATGCCGTGCACTTCAACGGAATCGGGGAAACGCCCGTGCACCAGGGTCTCCACTTTCGATTCGAGCAGCCGCGGATCGGAGTTGCGGAACCGGTAGATGCACTGCTTCTCGTCGCCGATTATCAGGTTGTCGTTGCCCCGGCTGAGGCTTTCGAGCACCAGCGGCTTGAGGTTCTCCCACTGCATCTGCGATGTGTCCTGAAACTCGTCGATCAGGAAATGGTGTATGGCCGTGCCCATGCGCTCGTAGATGAACGGAGTCTCATCCTCGCTGATGATGCGGTGGAGCAGGTCGTTGGTGTCGGACAGCAGCAGGGCGTCGTGTTCGTGGCGGTACTCGTCAAGATATCGGTGCACCTGGCCGAAAAGGCCAAGCTGATACACGTTGTCGAACAGCAGCCGTGCCAGCCGTGCCTTGTCAATGAAGTTATCGATGGCGCCGAGCGCCGCGCCCACTTCGCCAAGCATGGCTGCGTCCGGTTTGTCCGTCTTGCGGAATGCTGTAGTCGGGTCGGCCACGGCCTTCTGCCATGTGGCGGTGCGGTTTCGGCCGAAATTACCTGCGGCAAAATCGGCCAGCGGGGCGCGCACGTTTTTCTGTCCGAATTCGCCCATACGTTCCAGGGTGGCCGCAGCCAGGGTCATGATGTCCTGCGCTTCACGTGCCAGCGGTCCGCGCGAACCCAGCGCCTGCGAGAAGCGCTCTATGCGCGATGGGTCGGTGAAATATTCGTCGATTTCGGCGCGGTTTATTTTGTATGTCTCGTTGAGGAATCCACGCATCTCGGAGATGAGGCGTTCGTTCACGCTTGACGACCGTGAAAGCAGGTTGGCGTTTCCGCCGCTCTCAAGTTTCGACAGCATGTAGCGCCGCAGCCATTCCTCCAGATGGCGCCGGTGAGTGGCCGTCCCCTCGTCGGGGTTGTTGATGTCCTGAAGCATCTTTCCAACAGCCACGGCCACAGGGTAGCGGTCGTCGATCTCCACATCATGCGTGGGCGACAGCTCCAGCTCGCGGGTGAAGGTGTTGAGCACACGCTGGAAAAACGAGTCGATGGTGCTCACGTTGAACCATGAGAAGTTGTAGAGCACATCGGCCAGCGCCCTGCGGGCATGCAGGGCCAGAGTGGCCGCGTCGGTGCCGAACTCCTTTATGAAATCTTCCTCATAGGGGCTTTTGCGACCATCGGGGGCAGTGCCGCCAAGGGCTGCAAGCTCGCCTATGATGCGGGCCGTCATCTCGTCGGTGGCCTTGTTGGTGAACGTCACGGCCAGGATGCGGCCGTGCACCTTCGGCTGGTGATGCCCGTGGGGCGTGAGCGGGCGCAGGGTGAAGCGTCCGTCGGCTCCGCGCTGGGCGAGGAGCAGTTTCAGATATTGCCTGGTCAGGGTGAATGTCTTGCCTGACCCCGCCGAGGCTTTGTGGATTTGCAGCATGCCTCAAATTTACGAATTATTTCCGTCAACACCGCATGCCTTCAAATTGCCTCCGGCGCTTTGGCATGTGGAGAAACCGCGCCATCTGTGACCATAAAACAACACAGGGGTATCAAATCATGCGGAACAAACATACAGACAACCATACTGGTTCAACCTGTCTTACCACCTCATGACAGCGACCAGTATTATAGCATAAGTCCCAACCGAGACACCGCAAAAGTTCCAATCGAAATGCCACAAAAATTCCAATCGCATTTTGCCATATCGTGATTTACAAGTAAATTTGTGGAAAAATTATCCTATGGAGTATTTAAGACGAACCGCTGACTTATTTTTATCAGATATGCTTGACGCTTTCGGGGCTGTTCTGATAGAAGGGCCCAAATGGTGTGGAAAAACAACAACCGCAGAACAGCAGGCTAACAGTGTGTTGAAACTTCAAGACCCTGATATGCGTGATGAATATCTTGCTACCGCCGAGGCCAAACCATCTTTTCTTTTACAGGGTGCTACCCCACGTCTTATAGATGAGTGGCAGGATGCTCCGATGTTGTGGGATGCGGTCAGAACCGTCGTGGACAATCGGCAAGAACCGGGTCAATTTATTCTAACCGGTTCCAATAAAGTCAATAGAAAAATGACTCACCATTCAGGAACCGGTAGGATTGCTAAAATGAAGATGCTTCCAATGAGCCTTTGGGAATCAATGGAGTCTTCCGGGCGGATCTCCATTCACGAACTTTTTAATAATCCGAATTACGAGTTTGGCGGAATCTTATCTTCAATGACAGTAGAAGATCTTATCTTCACTGCATGCCGCGGGGGATGGCCAGCATCGCTAAAAGCACGCAGTTCCAAGGCGAAACTTATGATTGCTCAAAACTACGTCAACAGTGTATGTTCAGAGGATATTTCAAGAATCGATGATAAACAACGCTCGGAGAAGCTGACGCGCCGTATTCTTAATGCATACGCGCGTAACATATCCACACTCGCAAAAACATCTTCATTATTGAAAGACGTAACTGCGGGAGAAACCATAGAATGTTCAAGGACGACATTTGATGATTATGTATCTGCTCTTGAAAAACTATTTGTCATTCAGGATATTGATGCTTGGTGCCCGGCTATACGAAGCAAAACAGCGATACGCAGTACACCAAAACGATGTTTTTGTGACCCTTCTATTGCCGTGGCTGCACTGGGTCTTACCCCCGAAAGTATGAAAACTCAGCTCAAGACATTCGGCTTCATTTTTGAACAAATGTGTATTCGCGATTTGCAGGCATACACCATTGATATGGGGAGCCATATATCATATTATCATGACAGATACGGCTTGGAGGCTGATATAGTGCTTCATCTGGCAGACGGAAGATATGCTCTCATCGAATGCAAACTTGGAAGCGCAGAGATTGAACGTGGCGCCGAACATCTGCTGGAAATTAAAAGGTTGATTTCTGAAAAAAACAAAACCGAAAAACAGATGCCAATTCGTATGCCCGATTTACTTATAATACTTACCGGAGGGAACACAGCATATACCAGAGACGACGGAGTAAAGATTATTCCGTTAGCGGCATTAAGGCCCTAATGTCTGATTATCTTAATGGGGAACGGGTATTGCGGAGGAAGATTATGTGTGATGAATTTTGGACAAACAAATGTTCCATTCATCCAAATCGAATCTTTTTAATCTTCCTCCGAGATTTCCTCCTATAACTCTATCCATCATGATTTTTTACCACGAGAATACTCTTCCTCCTCGGGACAAACTTATCACCTCCGGCGCTTTGCTTTGCAGAGAAACCGCGACGTTTAAAACAATCTGGAACAATAGCCAAGCCGATTGCCAAACATTAACGAACCTTATATAACACCAATAGGAACGTGATAATACTCCCGATGACGCTCACCGTTGAGCGGCATCTGAACTTCTTCTGGAAAACGTTACATGAAAAATGTATTAGTCAAGCCTTTTCAGTAAATTTGCACACCCCTACCTCTGGGGACCTCTGGCTCATATCTGCAGGTCAACATAGTCTGCGGAGTGTTTAACATTCATAATCCCAACCCTTTGACCCGTCAATTTTTTCAGAGCGCGACATGGAAAAATATAAAGAAATAGTTAAATGGGATCAGAGATTAAATCTCATTGGTGGCCATGCCCGCCAATCCCATATTATTAAATTGCAACGTCTTGACAATATCCTTAAAGGTGTCAATGCTGAAAACGACGAGATTGAGGCTTTGCAAGGCTGGCGTCGTGACGACAGTTTCCTGGGAAATCACGCGGATAATGAAATTGAATATAAATTGGGATATCCCCTCATTAGTCTTGATGGAACACGCGCTTATGAATTTCTGATAGAATTCAACGTTAATGATCCAAATATTGGTATCTACTATGGTGTAAAAGGGTTGACGTTAGAGGGCAAGCATTTTAGTCAGATCGATCATTTCGTAAGGGATTTCTGGGGAATGGGAATGGATGATCTTAAAATGCATGGGCTAAAACAATGCGATGAGTATCCGCAAAAGTCTCAAAAAAACAAGCATGCAAATGAAAAGGTCGAAACTGTACGCGATCTAATAGCAAAATATCTCAACGCCACTTTCCCAGGCAAAGATTTTTCGCAACGTTTCATGTTTACAGACAATGCATGCGACCATACATTCTGGCCATTTTGGATTTCTGCGGAACCGGAGGAAGATATTGTCTGGGAAACGGCGCGTGCGGTTTCAATAATTAGGCGCATTTACAAAGAACGAGCTGACAGCAGTAGGTCGCTGTATGAGCTGTCAGATTCTGACTGCCCGATTTCTAAATACTGGAAGAACAGGCTCATGGGCATCCGTGAAGAAAAATACTCGGACAAGAAATCAGTGACTCGACAGCCTGAATATACTTCTGTTCGAAAGGAATATGTACAGACAATACGTTTTACTAATCAGGTATACAGCTCAATTCTTAAGAAATTAGGTAATGATGACAACCGTCGATTCTTTGAGCAACTCCTTGCTTATCTCATTAGGACCGAATCGCATGGCTCTGAAATACTGAAACGATCGACATTGTTGGAGAATGGTTTTGAGATAGCAAACAGACACAACCGGGAATTATCCGCAATAATGCGTTTGTTTTTCGAGGGCTTAGAGAATAAAAACAAACTGGAATATAAGACGGTTTCGGATTTTTCGAAGATCTTTCCTCTATCTTCCTTCCTGGTGATGGTCATGTCCTGACTCCAAAAAACATGAGTAACAGGGCAAGCGAAATAATCTCTTCAAATAAAGACGGACAATCACTCAAACCGAGCGAAGAAAAAAAGCTTCGAGATTTGAAAGAGATAATCATGAAAGCAAAAGCACGGAAACAAGTATTGTTATAATAGTTTAACCTATTATAAAATAGGTTAAACTTTTTATTTGCCATATTCTGTATATAATTGAGGCTCAATGCTTTATTAATAGGGCATATGCCCTATTATGCCCTATTTTCTATATACTTCCACTGTGCTACATTTGCAACGTGGTTCAACGAATGGACTACCTTGTAAATAATGCAAATTATGAGAAATGCTTTTTTCAAGCTTTATGTAGGCTCCCTCTATGACAAAGGAATTAAGGACAAAAAGATCCTTGTGCTCGGTGCCTCATTCTATTGCGACAGGACCGACTGTGAGTTTTTTCACAAATGTACAGACCGGAGACGAAAAGACTCAAGCGCGTATGACCTGAAATGTCCCGCATATGCCGGCACCGGAACCGCGCTTCACGAAGAGCCTGAAAGTTGTGTGGCCGACCGGCCTAGAGCCTATCGCCTGTTTAGCGATAATATGGCATACGCACTCGGAATAACTTCAGATGAGTTATGGAACAGGGTGGCTTTCACCAATTACGTACAGTTTTTCCTACCGGCTTCAGCCGGCTATGCCGAGACGCTGACGTCAGATCTATCCCAACGCGATTTCGAGGCATTTATCGAAGTGGCACAGGAGCTGAAACCCGATATTGTCATTGTATGGGGTTGTGTTGTCAATTCTCCTTTGAAAGAGAATAATCCTTTTTTGGTCAGTCGCACAGAACTGGACGAGACCGATTACTATGTCTGCCATCTTAACATCCCCGGATTGGATCATGACATCACCGTGGTCAATCCTTACCATCCCTCATCCTCGACCTGGTTTTCCGAGCGTGAAAAATTCGACAAATATCTTCTGATTGCCTTAAACTCATAACGATTCGGTCCACGGCAATTTTATTTACACGGCCTTACTTTTTGTTTAAGCATTGGGCTGTATCAGTAATTACAATTACCCAAACAACTAAATTATGGTTCAAATACTAGTCGCTATCATCCTCGGTATCGTCCTTCTTGCGAAGCCTCAGTTTGATATTCTCAGGTACCGCTATAAGCGAGCCAAAATATGTCCTACAAATATTTTTCCAACGGGCTCTCAGTCTTATCGCCTGACTAAGCTGGCTGAAGAGTATCCCCAACGACCCACTATGTTTATTCCGCTGTTGGCCTGTTGGGCAAAGCGCCCTTTATTCAGCGAGATAGCTGGCACACTCATCATTACAGGTTGCTTGTATTGGGCTTGGAATTATTCGGCTAATTTTCCACTCATTCTGTCTGTTGCACTCGGAGGACTGTCCTGGATTTTCATTACAAAATTTGTGCTGAGTATCATGCTCAAATTATGCAATTATCCATCTGGTAAGATTGTAGCTATGGCTGTGATGATTTATCCAATAATGATTGTGTGCGTCTACTGTCTTTTTATCCTGTTAGCGTATTTCAACATATATAAACTGCCATTCTAATAATCCATACTATGATCAAAATATTCTCAAATGTCTGGCCTGAAAAAAATGTAACAACCAACATGGAATTCTCAGAAGAGTATGTAAATAAACTTCTTGAATGCTCCGATGTTGAAACCACGGATGCATTTGATTCAAACGACGTTGTCAGCCTTATACTTCTTGATCAGGCTTCCGACATGCATGAGTTCATGCAACAACATTGTCTTAATGGACGCGTTGGATTAGCTTGCAATCTTTCCCACTATTATCCTGGTTGGACCCTCATAGTTGAAACAGCCTATGTAAAAGGTTCCATCAATACGCTCGTGAGCAAATTTTTCCGCTGGGAAAGAATCGAATCTCAGAGCATTCTCTCCTTTGATGAAATACTCGAAATGCAGTAAGTGGAATCGGCTCACAATTCCGACGCAACCAACCTAATGCATTCTTATTCAGGTGGCTAAAACGTTCTGATTACAACCAATTACATTTTGGGCTTAAAAGAACGGACTTTTCGCACCCGACGCTTTGCCTTGCAATGAAACTGCTTCAGCTGAGCTCATACACACTGGACAAACAATTTTAATTTGTTCGTCCAGTGTGTATGAGCTCAGTATAAGATTATTTCCTTTTAATACTACACTTCGTTGAAGAACGACTTTTATTTTGCCTTCCAATTATTTAACTGCCGCCATTCGACTTAAGTACAAACATATTCGGCCATATGAGACTACAAAACGCCGGTCAGGAATATTCCTATTCAAACATGTTGAATGCGAAATGTCAATAATAAAATCTTACCGTAAGATTATGGAATCGGTAAGTGGGTTAGCGAGAGCTCTTTTGTAATTTGCAAATGCCGAGGCTTGGGACGTGTTGGCATAGCAGTAGAGGCAGCCGTGCGGACAGGTGTTGTATGCGCCGATATCTTTTGAGAGAATGCAACCGCATGCCTTACGTTGGCCGCTGTCGGTCTTTGCGTTATAAAGGAAATTTTGCAGGATGGCATCATTAGGCGCAAGTCGGCTGATTAGATCCGGGTTGATGCAGCGGTTATGCTCGATGCCATATTCCGAAAGGTCAATGCGTTCGGCGCACGTCGCCAGCCTGAAGTCCCAATTATTACGATTCGTTGCTGAAAGCCGGGATGCAAATTCGTGCATGGTCTCTTCATCCCATTCACGATAGTTGATGCCGCTAAGTCGAAGATTGCGCGACACTTTCTTATACGAGTCAATGTCAGCAAAACTGAAAATGAGTTTTTCTGAATAGCCTACTAAGGAATTGGCGATGTGCGCTATTTTTTCAAGTAAAGTATCTATGTTTATTTTGTCTGTAAGAATAAGCGGGTCAAAACGCCAGACTGCCGCTCCTGCGCCTAATACGTCGACCAGCCGACGGAAAGTTTCTATTTTTTGCTCCAAAGGAGGAACGTTTGGCTCCAGTCCTTCAGCTTCGTAATCGTTAAGAGTGTATTGGAGATAGCACCCTATACCGCGTTCTTTAAGTACCGGCAGGTATGGCAACAGCGGTTCTGGATCCTTTGACCAGAAAACAATGAAACGGGTATTCACGAATGAAACATAGCTATCCTGCCCCGAGAAAGGATTTCGCCACCTGACATAGCCCTTTTCGAGGCGGTTGAAAAACCAGTCGGCATAAAACGCCGGGATGTCGGTAGCTCTGCTCGCAGAAACTATCACAGGAGCTTGTGCTAAAACTGCCGTGCCGTTATCGTTGCATATGGAGATGGTCTGATGTTTCATTATTTGATTTATTGATACACAAAGATACGATTCAATATATGCAATCTGACAGCACATCAGGATTAATAAATGTCAAATAAGATAATATCGGTGTCGTGTCCATGACCGATGGAGGGAGGGCTGCAACCAATGGGTGCCGCTGAGTGTTAATAAATGAAAACGGGGGATGCTGAAAGATGCAGGTATTCTCCTCCGTACAGAAAATATTTTTTAACTTTGCAGACGAAACCCCTCGACCCGATGATTGAAAGAATCGTAATTATCGACAGTGCCGACCCCGCCAGCTTCTATGGGGTCAACAACGCCAACATGCAGCTGATACGCAACCTTTTCCCTAAACTGCGGATGGCTGCCAGGGGCTCGGTGATAAAAGTAATCGGCGATGAGGCCGAGACAGCCGAGTTCGAGAAAAAAGTCAAGGAGCTTGAAAGCTATTGCGCCAAATTCAACAAGCTCACCGAGGATGTGATTCTCGACATAATAAAAGGGGAGGCGCCGCGCGACGCACACTCCGACGATGTTATTATATATGGTGTGAACGGCAAGCCGATTTCGGCCCGGACGCCCACCCAGCACAAGCTTGTGCAGACCTTTGCCAAAAATGACCTCACCTTCGCCCTCGGTCCTGCCGGAACAGGCAAAACCTATGTGGCCATCGCGCTTGCGGTGAAAGCCCTGAAAAACCGCGAGGTGAAGAAAATCATACTGTCGCGTCCGGCTGTGGAGGCAGGCGAGAAGCTCGGATTCCTGCCAGGCGACATGAAGGACAAGATAGACCCCTATCTCCAGCCGCTCTATGATGCCTTGGAGGACATGATTCCAGCCGCGAAGCTGAAGGAATACATGGAGACCAAGGTGATACAGATTGCCCCGCTGGCATTCATGCGCGGCCGCACGCTCAACGACGCCGTCATTGTGCTCGACGAGGCGCAGAACACCACCACCCACCAGATCAAGATGTTTCTCACGCGCCTTGGTGTGAACGCCAAGATGGTGATCACGGGCGATGTGACGCAGATCGACCTGCCGCGCTCGGTCAATTCCGGACTGGTGCAGGCGTTGCGCATTCTCAACGGCATCCAGGGGATAGGCAAGGTGGAGTTCGGCAAGAAGGACATCGTGCGCCACCAGCTTGTGCAGCGCATCGTGGAGGCATACCAGGCTTTCGACGAGAGCGAGGAGCGCCGCCGCAAGGAGGAGGCCGCGGCAGCCGACGCCGCCCCGGATGCGGCACCTCAGTCATAACACTCAGACAACAAACACAATTTCACTCCAATAAAATTCCACATGGCAACTTTAACAAGAACTGACTTCAATTTTCCCGGACAGACGGGTGTTTATCACGGAAAGGTGCGCGACGTCTATTCGGTCGACGGCAACAATCTGCTGGTAATGGTGGCTACCGACCGTATTTCGGCATTCGATGTGATTCTTCCCAAGGGAATCCCCTTCAAGGGCCAGGTGCTCAACCAGATCGCCACCTATTTCCTTGAGGCTACAGCCGACCTGGTGCCCAACTGGCGTCTGGCCACACCCGACCCCATGGTCACCGTGGGCTACCGCTGCGAAGGTTTCCCCGTAGAGATGATTATCCGCGGATACCTCACCGGCAGTGCATGGCGTGAATATGCCGCAGGCGCACGCGAGCTTTGCGGAGTGAAACTCCCCGACGGCATGCGCGAGAACGAGCGTTTCCCCGAACCCATCATCACCCCCACCACCAAGGCGGCCGAGGGTCACGACGAGAACATCTCGCGTGAGGAAATCATTGCCCAGGGCCTGGTGAGCGAGGAGGATTACAAGCAGATGGAGGAGTACACCCGCGCACTGTTCGCACGCGGCACAGAGATGGCCCGTGAGAAAGGTCTGATTCTTGTGGATACAAAATACGAGTTCGGCAAACGCGACGGCAAGGTGATTCTCATCGACGAAATCCACACCCCCGACTCGAGCCGCTACTTCTATGCCGAGGGCTATGAGGAGCGCTTTGAGAAAGGGCTGCCCCAGCGTCAGCTCTCCAAGGAGTTCGTGCGCCAGTGGCTCATCGACAACGGCTTCATGGGCAAAGAGGGCCAGACCGTGCCTGAAATGACCCCTGAATTCTGCAACGAGGTGTCGGAGCGCTATATCGAGCTTTACGAGCATATCACAGGCCGCAAATTCGAAAAAGCTCCCGAAGAGCATCTGGCCGAACGCATCGAAAGCAATGTGCTCTCGTGCCTGAACATGCTCCGCAACTGAACCTCTGATACGTCACGGATAGCACACCGTTATCACCTCACCAACTCCATTCATCACCACCCTACCGACGCATGGCTCAATCGCCCGAACAGATAAAACCTTACGACAACACGCGCTCAAAGACGGCGCAGGTGGAGCAGATGTTCAACTCCATAGCGCCTGCCTACGATTTCATGAACCGTGCCATGACGCTGGGCATCGACCGGCTCTGGCACCGTAAGGCTGTCGGCATGGTTGCCGCCACCAGGCCTGTGCACATTCTTGACGTGGCTACCGGTACTGGTGACCTTGCCGTGGAGCTGTGCCGGAGGATTCCCGCTGCGTTGGTCACCGGAGTCGACCTGAGCGAAGAGATGCTCCGCATAGGCCGCGAAAAAATGGAGAAGGAGGGACTGACCTCACGGGTGACACTGCGTAAGGCCGATTGCCTCGACCTGCCGTTTCCCGACGGCACGTTCGACGCCGTCACCGTGGCCTACGGCGTGCGCAATTTCGAGCACCTCGACAAAGGGTATGCCGAGATGGCGCGCGTGCTTAAACCCGGCGGAATGCTGTGCGTGATAGAACTGGCGGTGCCCACGTCAAAACTGGTGCGCCCGTTCTATAATATGTATACCCGTCACATCATCCCGGCAGTGGGCCGGATGGTGTCGTCCGACTCAAGGGCGTACACCTATCTTCCGGAATCCATCGCAGCTATGCCACAGGGCCCCAGAATGCTTGCGCTTATGGAGGGGGCGGGACTGACACAGGCGCGCCTCACGCCGCTCACATTCGGTGTGTGCGCCATTTACACGGCAAATAAAGCCGGATTGTGCTAAGATTTTCCGAAAAATGACAATTTTTTCGCAAATAAGTGTTAAATATACACGCTTGCTCTTGCACAGTTCAGAATTAATGGCTTCCTTTGCATGTGTGTTTTTCATAGTATTAGATTAAGATAAAGGTTTAAAGGAAAAAGGTCGTCGTGATGACGACCTTTTTTAATTTTTAACAACTCCATTGCTACAGATTTAACGATTTCACGATAATTTTGGCTTGAATACAGCTAATCAGACTAATAACGGGGGCCTTCCGATTGTAGGGTCGCGACCTGTCGCAACTGCAAACACCTGTCTCTGGTTAGGGTAGACTAAATGGTTCATTCGTTCAGCTGGGTTGCAGTCGCGACAGGTCGCGACCCTACGTCTGAACGGGTGATGTCCTTGCGTGATTAATAAATTGTAGTATTTAACCTAACATATGAAAAAGACTACAGATGTCGTGCCGGTCACGGCTGCCGAGATTACCGACACTCTTGTGGCGATGCGCGATGAGGCGCAGCGTGCCATCCTGATGCGCTTCTTCAAGACGGGGAAGGGCGAATACGGCGAAGGAGACCAGTTCCTTGGTCTCAAAGTGCCGCAGACGCGCATGGTGGTGCGTGCGGCCAAGCTCCGGGTGCCTCTTGAGGAGATCAGCGAACTCCTTGGGTCGGAATGGCATGAAGTGAGGCTGTGCGGATTCCTGCTGCTTGTTGAGGAGATGAAGAGCGCGTTGCCCAAGGGCGGACGTGATTCGGCAGAGCGTGCAGCCCGGCGGCAGGAGATTGTGGATTTCTATCTGAAGCATGCGCACAGAGCCAACAACTGGGATCTGGTGGACCTTTCGTGTCCCTACATATTGGGGACATGGTTGCTTTACCCACTGCCCGACGGCACACTCCCCTCGGCTGAGGTTCTTCATCATCTTGCCGGCAGCCCGGACCTGTGGGAGCAGCGCATATCGGTGGTGTCGACTCTCGGACTGGTGCGTGGCGGCCGATATGAGGAATCCATGTTGATGGCAGAGAAACTGCTCGGACATTCGCACGACCTGATACACAAGGCTGTGGGATGGGTTTTGCGCGAGGTGGGCAAACGCGATATCGAACTGTTGCGTGAGTTTCTTGAAAAGCATGCCGCCACTATGCCGCGCACGTCCTTGCGGTATGCCATTGAGCGGATGTACCATATGGAACGGATGAAATGGATGGAACGCAAGCATCTTTTGCGTTAAACAAATGCAAGGCGGGGCATCATGCCTCAAAAATACTTTAATTTTTGTGCTCCGCACGAATATTTGTTGTAAATTTGCGTATTAATATGATTGTGTGCCATGTAGTGCATGTCACAGACTGAAAACACATCAAAAGCTACATAAACAAAAAATCTTTATGAGTAACGAAAAAAAATTCCTTACCTGCGATGGTAACCAGGCAGCGGCGCATATCTCGTATATGTTCAGCGAAGTGGCAGCCATCTATCCTATCACGCCGTCGTCGACAATGGCTGAATATGTCGACGAGTGGTCGGCAGCCGGACGCAAAAACATCTTTGGCGAAACCGTGCTCGTTCAGGAAATGCAATCGGAAGGCGGCGCCGCAGGTGCCGTTCACGGCGCCCTTCAGGCCGGTGCGTTGACAACAACCTACACCGCCTCGCAGGGTCTGCTGCTGATGATTCCAAATATGTACAAAATTGCGGGAGAGCAGCTCCCTTGTGTGTTCCATGTTTCGGCCCGTACGCTCGCTTCGCACGCACTGAGCATTTTCGGCGACCACCAGGACGTTATGTCGGTGCGTCAGACCGGTTTCGCCATGCTTTGCGAAGGTTCCGTGCAGGAAGTAATGGACCTCTCGGGTGTTGCGCATCTTGCAGCCATCAAATCGTCGATCCCCTTCGTCAACTTCTTCGACGGTTTCCGCACATCGCATGAGATTCAGAAAATCGAGATGCTCGAGCAGGACCAGCTCGCTCCGCTTCTCGACCGCGAGGCTCTGGCCCGTTTCCGTCAGCGCGGACTCACACCTCAGGCTCCCGTTTCGCGCGGCATGGCCGAAAACAGCGACGTTTTCTTCCAGCACCGCGAAGCCTGCAACCCCGCCTACGAGAATGTAGCCGATGTGGTTGAGGATTACATGAACAAGATTTCGGAAATCACCGGCCGCAAATACGGTCTGTTCAACTACTATGGTGCCGAGGATGCCGACCGTGTTATCATCGCCATGGGCTCGGTTACCCAGGCTGCCGAAGAGGCTATTGATGCCCTCATCGCAAAAGGCGAGAAGGTGGGTCTTGTGGCTGTTCACCTCTACCGTCCCTTCTCGGCAAAGCACTTCCTCGCTGCAGTGCCCAAGACTGCAAAACGCATCGCTGTGCTCGACCGCACAAAGGAACCCGGCGCCAACGGCGAACCTCTTTTCCTCGATGTCAAGGAATGCTTCTACGGCAAGGAGAACGCCCCCGTCATTGTGGGCGGACGCTACGGCCTTGCTTCGAAGGACACCACACCCGCGCAGATCATCGGCGTGTTCGAGAACCTCGCTCTCCCCATGCCCAAGGATCACTTTACAGTAGGTATCGTCGACGATGTGACATTCACATCGCTGCCCCTCCCCGAAGAGGTTGCCCTCGGCGACAAGTCGACCACCGAACTGAAGTTCTACGGTCTGGGTGCCGACGGTACTGTGGGTGCCAACAAGAACTCCATCAAGATCATCGGTGAGAACACCAACAAATACTGCCAGGCATATTTCGCCTACGACTCGAAGAAGTCGGGCGGTTTCACCTGCTCGCACCTTCGTTTCGGCGATGCCCCCATCCGTTCCACCTATCTGGTGAACACCCCCAACTTCGTGGCATGCCACGTGCAGGCTTATCTGCATATGTACGACGTGACACGCGGTCTGCGCGACAACGGCACATTCCTGCTCAACACCATCTGGGAGGGCGAGGAACTGGCCAAGAACCTGCCCAACAAGGTTAAGAAGTATTTCGCCGACCACAACATCACCGTATATTACATCAACGCAACCAAGATTGCTCAGGAAATCGGCCTGGGCAACCGCACCAACACCATCCTGCAGAGCGCGTTCTTCCGCATCACCGAGGTTATCCCCGTTGACCTGGCAGTTGAGCAGATGAAGAAATTCATCGTCAAGAGCTACGGCAAGAAGGGTCAGGATGTGGTTGACAAGAACTTCGCTGCCGTTGACCGCGGAGGTGAATACCACCGTCTCGACGTTGACCCCGCATGGTCGAACCTTGAGGTTGATGCAGTGGCTCCCAACGACGATCCCGAATTCATCAACAAGATTGTACGTCCCATCAACGCACAGGACGGCGACCTGCTGAAGGTTTCGGACTTCAAGGATATCGCCGACGGTACCTGGCACAACGGCACCGCCGCTTACGAAAAACGCGGTGTTGCAGCCTTCGTGCCCGAATGGAACGAAGATAACTGTATCCAGTGTAACAAGTGTGCATATGTCTGCCCTCACGCAGCTATCCGTCCGTTCGTTCTCGACGAGAAGGAGATGACAGCAGCTCCGTTTGCAGCAGAAGCCACTATCCCCGCCATCGGCAAGCAGTTCACCGGCATGCGCTTCATCCAGGCTGTCGACGTGCTCGACTGCCTCGGCTGCGGCAACTGTGTTGACGTATGTCCCGGCAAGAAGGGCGTGAAGGCTCTCGCAATGAAGCCTCTCGAAACCCAGCTCGACGAGCAGAAGGAATGGGATTACTGCGTGAAGGATGTAGCCTCGAAGCAGGATCTGGTCGACATCGCCGCCAACGTGAAGAACAGCCAGTTCGCAACCCCGCTGTTCGAATTCTCCGGCGCTTGCTCCGGCTGCGGCGAGACACCCTATGTGAAACTCATCAGCCAGCTCTTCGGCGACCATGAGATGGTAGCCAATGCAACCGGCTGCTCGAGCATCTACTCCGGCTCAGTGCCCTCAACCCCCTACACCACCAACTTCCGTGGTCACGGTCCGGCATGGGCTAACTCCCTGTTCGAGGACTTCGCTGAATTCGGTCTGGGTATGACCATCGCCAACGAGAAGATGCAGCTGCGTCTTGAGACCCTGATGAAGGAGGCTCTGACCTGCGACTGCTGCAGCGCCGAAATCAAGGCTCAGGCCCAGAAGTGGCTCGACAACCGCGACAGCGCCGTTGCCACCCGCGAGGTGTTCGAAACCATCGTTCCCCTCTGCGAGGCTTGCAGCTGCGACGTATGCACAGGCATCGTTGCCCTGAAGAACTTTATCGTGAAACGCAGCCAGTGGATCATCGCCGGCGACGGCGCCGCCTACGACATAGGTTTCGGCGGTCTGGACCACGTGCTCGCTTCCGGCAAGAATATCAATGTCCTGGTGCTCGACACCGAGGTTTACTCAAACACCGGCGGTCAGGCTTCGAAAGCCACACCTATCGGTGCCATCGCCAAGTTTGCCGCTGCCGGCAAGCGCGTGCGTAAAAAGGACCTCGGCCTGATTGCCACCACCTACGGTTACGTTTACGCAGCTCAGGTGGCCATGGGTGCCGACAATGCTCAGACCCTCAAGGCCATCCGCGAGGCTGAGGCTTACGACGGCCCGTCGATTATCATCGCATACTCACCCTGTATCAACCATGGCCTGAAATCCGGTATGGGTCACTCGCAGCAGGAAGAGGCCAATGCCGTTGCATGCGGCTACTGGCACCTGTGGCGCTACAACCCCGCTCTCGAGGCCGAAGGCAAGAACCCCTTCACTCTCGACAGCAAGGAGCCCAACTGGGATGAGTTCGAGAACTTCCTCAAAGGCGAGGTGCGCTACGCTTCCGTAATGAAGCAGTATCCTGCCGAGGCAGCCGAACTGTTCGCAGCAGCCAAGAGCAACGCACGCTGGCGCTACAACAACTATGTACGCCTCTCCAAGGAGCCCTGGGGCTACGGCGACGGCACACCCGAAGTGAAATAAATACCTCCGTCGGCAGCGGCCGTAAATCCGTTGCCTGACATTTAATAGCAACGCAGCTGCGTCACCCGCAAGAGTGACGCAGCTGTTGTTTTTTTAGCGGGTGCTCCCCACTGTGCGGGCGCAATTTATTGCGCCCCTACCATCGCCGGTAAAAAAAACAGGCGCCGAATCAGCCCGATTCGGCGCCTGTGTGGCTTTGTTTGATGTTGGTCCGGTGATATTGCCTTACGCGGGCAATCCGGACGTGTCAGGGCTTATTTTACGAGCACTTTGCGGCCGCCTACGATGTAGAGACCGGCGGGGAGTGTGTTCACATCCTGTCCGGGGGCGAGAACTGTTACCTGACGTCCGCTGAAGTCATAGACTGTGCGTGCGCTCTGTGCTTCGGCATCGGCGGTGATGGTTGTCAGGGCAGACTGGCCGTCGGCAACGATAGTGTAGGAGTTCCAGCTTGTGTTGGCCACGAATGAATCGTAGGCAGCGGCGGGAACTTTGATTGTGAGGGCCTTGCCGAGGGTGGGCAGCGAGTTCATCTTGAACGCGGGTGCCTCGGTGCCTTCGAAGCTGGTCCAGTCGATCTCCTTCAGGGCTTCGCAGCGGTCGAATGTCTCGGTCCCGAACTTGAAGGTGCCGGGGAGAACAACTTTTTCGAGGGCCGAGCAATTGCTGAATGCGTTGTCAGTGTTGTTCAGACCGGTGCAGCCTTTGAGGTCGATTGTGATGAGTGCTTCGCAACCGTTGAAAGCGTTTTCGAATGAGCGGAAGTTTGCGGCCTGGTCGGCTGCGGGCATTACGATTTCGGTGAGTGCTGTGCATTTTTTGAAGATGCCCCGTACCTGAGTGCCAAACAGGACACCGGGATATTCGGCGCACAGATTGGTTGCAACGGCGATTTCAGCCTTGCTCATGTCGATTGATTCGAGTACCGTGTTGGAGGCTGTTGCGGATGCGTTGTTGCCCAGAGCGGCCGAGAGAGCTTTGAATTTGGGGGTATCCCAGAGGCCCATGAGGGTGATTTTGCGTGCATCTGAGAGGTCGGCGGGGATGTCGTTGGCATTGATGGTGTACACACCCTCTTCCTGCGACGATACAGCCTGGAGGTTTACGTTTGCCCACGTGGCATTGGCCTTGAACGATTCGAATACGGCTTCGGGTACCATTACGGTGATCAGAGCCTGCTCCTCGGCTGTGAGGTGCTCGAATACGTTGGCGTCAGAGCCTATTACGGGTGCGGTTTCGCCGGCATAGAGGCTCCAGTCGACAAGACGGAGCGAGGTGCATGAATTGAAGAGGAATTTGTCTACTGTGAAATTGGCGGGGAGCACTACCGACTGCAGTTTAGAGCACATGCCGAAAGCGTCCTCACTGTTCTTTACTTCTGTCCATGCCGACATGTTGACAGAGGTGATGGAGGTACCGTAGAATGCGTCGTGGATATTGGTTACACCTGTCAGGCCTGAGACATCGCAGATTTCAAGCGCCGCGCAGTTCATGAAGCCTTCGCGGAGGTTGGTGAGGTTGGCAGCCGTTGCGTTGGCCGGAAATTTCACGATTTTAAGGGCTTTGCACATCTTGAAGACACCGGCGTTCTGCATGCCTGCGGGTACGTAGAACGATGTGTTCTCGGCGAATGTGGCTTCGGACATGTCCACGGATTCGAGCTTGTTGTTGCCAACCGGGGGGAATCCAAGGTTTGCGCCGATTGTGGTGCAGAGCTTATGGAAGGCAGAGGTGTTCCATTCGCCTGTAAGTTTGATTGTGACAGCATCGGCAAGCGACGAGGGGATATTCTCTGCGTCGAAAGTGTATTCACCGGGCTTGGGAGGTGCGGGCACACCGAGCTGTATAGGCGAAGGTTCGAATGTCAGTCTGGTTTCGTCAACATAGTTGCCGAGCTGACCCCAGCGGTTGGCACCCCAACCATAGAGTACACCTTCATTGTCAATCAATGTAGTGAAAAGCTGACCGCAGGAGATGGATGCTGCTACGACTCCGTCGGGAAGTGTGATTTCGGTCGGTTTGTACTGGTATTGGCCTACACCTACCTCCAGAGCCGATCCTTTGCCGTCGCCAAGAGCTCCGTTGCTGTTGTCGCCCCATGTGTAGATTTTGCCTTCAACGAGGGCTACTCGGGCTTTCTGGCAACCGCTGACTTGTGATACTTTTCCGGTGATTGCTGTAATTTGTGTGGCTACGCGGACGTTGGCAAGTGTTCCGTCGGTTTCGTTCTCAATTTCGCTCATGTCGGAATCCAGTCCAAGAAGGTTTTGCTGGTTGTCGCCCCACGCCCAGAGAGAGCCGTCGGCTTTGATACCGTAGGAGGCATAATCTATGGCGAATACTTTCTCCCATGTGTCGGTGCCTATGCGGGTAGGAACTCTGATGATAGACTCGTCGTTGAGTAGCTGCCCGTAAGGAGCGTACCCCCAGCCCCATAGTGATCCGTCGCTCTTGAGGGCAAGCACGTGGCCGGCGCCTATGCTGACTTCTTTCCAGTCATTGTCGGTTCCTACCTGAATGGGTATGGCCGAGTTGTTTACGTTGCCCTGTCCGAGGCTGAAATCCTCGCCGGAACCCCATGCCCAGAGTGTTCCGTCTGTTTTAATGGCAAGGACAGTATAGCACCAAGTGACTGAAGTGGCTACACTTGCCCAGTCCTTATCGGTTCCAACCTGAATGAGTGTGGTGTGCTTGGTTATGCCGTCACCTACGCCCGACATCCCTTTTTCGTTGGAACCCACAGTCCAAAGAGAGCCGTCTTCCTTGAGGAAGAAGCCGCATCCGCGTGCGCCGTAAACTGCCTTCCAGTCGGAGTCGGTGCCCATCTGCAGGGGCACTGCCGACAGTTTGGCATCGGTAGATCCTTGTCCGAGTTCTCCCTGCTCATTCGAGCCCCATCCCCAAAGGGTTCCGTCGGCTTTGATGGCATAGGTGGTGTTGTCGCTTGCCGATACGGCTTTCCATACAGGCGCTTCTGTCTCTGCTGCGTATGCTGAAGTGGCCAGAGCCAAAGCTGCCGCAACAGGCATGAATTTAAAAATTGCTTTCATAGACATATTGGTTTGAAAGTTGTTGTGTGATTGGTTGTAATGATGTGACCGTTGTTATTTTGTGACGAATTTTACGGTCTGGCCCGCTGCGTTGCGTGCCACGTAGATGCCGGGAGTGAGGGCTGATGCCTGGATTTCGGCCGAGCCGCCGGCGATTTCGCCCGTGAGGCATACGGTGCCGTTCATGTTGTAGACTTCAAAATGGCCGTCTGTGCCGGTCAGGGTGACAACGCCGCCATCCACTGTACAGCCCATTTTTGCCTCGTAGTCGGCCGACACCTGTGCGAGCGCGCTGAAGGGTGTCTCGCCGCCGCGAACAACGGGGCAGATCATGAAACTGCCGTAATTGCCGCCGTAATAGCTAACCGGGCGGAGGAAATCGTTCTCGTTGTTCAGGCGAACGAATGAGTTGTGGGCCAGCAGGTTGTTTGCATCTTCAGGTTCCATTGTCTTGTTGGGCATCACGTCCATGAGCATGCAGAAATCCTCGGTAGTGGGGTCATTGCTCCAGCCGTCCACGCTGATGAACAGGAATTGCTTTCCATAAAGGTCGATGGGGGAGGAGCACTTGAGCTGGATTACGGCACCGCCCTGTACGGGTACCCATGCTCCGTCCTCTGATGTCTTGATATCCTCAAAGTTGGTGTACCATCCGTCGATAGGCATGTAGGTAAGCACCATCTCGTTTTCGCCGATGGAGGGCATCCAGATCTGGACTCTTATCTTTGCACCTTCTTTATATTTTGTCGGTTTTTTAGGTAGATAGATGTTCACGCCATCGAGAAATCCATCTTCAAGCGAGGTCATGTAAAGGTTGCCGACACCGGCTATGTTGAGGTTGTTTGTGCCTCCGAGCGAGCCGTTCACAGCCCCGTTCTGATTGTCATAATATTGTGTGCCGAGACCATATGTCACAGTCCATACGCGGCAGTCGGCGAGACACAGCTCTGCACGGCCTCCCACTTTGAGTTTGTGGTCGTATGTGGCTGTCTTTGCCCCGGATGCGAAGTTGGCTGTGAGCGTGGGGAATTCGTATGTTCCGGTCTGGGTGTATTTAATTATAGCGTCTTTGGCTGTCGCATCTTCGAGTGTGCCGCCCGGTGTGGTCCAGTTCCAGCTCTGTGCCTCGCCGGTGGAGGTATTGGTGTATTTCACTTTGCTGTCGACGGGGGCCCACAGGAACGCACCGTCGTTCATCGGGTTTCTCGACAGGTAGCTGCATGCGGGTTGCACGTCGGGGTTTTTGATTGTGCCGAGATAGCGCAGGCCGATGGGGTGGTCGAACGATGCTTCCTGCGCTGATGCAAATGATGTGGCCATAGCCGCCATTGCAAGGGAGAGTAAAAGTTTCTTCATATCTGATTGCTAAAGGTTGGTGATTGTTGTTTTCACAAAATTGCATCCAAAGGGAGGAGAAAAGCAAAAATATGCGGTCTACTGACGGTCTACAAGGTGGCTATTTGGAGGGGAAGAAGGTTTTTTACTATCTTTGATGCATGAAATATCTGACTTTACTTTCGTTTGTTTTGATACTGGTGTCTTCCTGCCATAAGGGTGATAAGCGCCTGGAACCGTTCCGCTGGCCGGTGATTTCGGCCGATGTGGATTCGCTGACGCTGCAGCTTGAATACGCTTTTAATGATTATCAGCCCACCGACAGCCTGCGGGCAATGGTGTCGGCTTTTGAAAAACTGGCTGCGGGCACGGATTCTTCAGATATCCGGAGTCTGCGCTTGAACTACTGGCGCGGGCGCATGTTTCAGCGTCAGGATATGGTCGACTCGGCAGTAAGGGTGGTGGGTCGCGCTCTTGCGGTGGCGGATTCCGTCGGATTTCCGTATGAGTTTTTCAGGCTTCGGGCGCTTTACAGGCAGCTGGGCCATACGCGTGGTGCGCAATCATACCGTGATGTGGACGAGGAGGCACGATTCTATGCGCAGCTCGGCGATGCGCCCATGGTTGCGGCTTCCTACATCAACATGGGTACCAGCCTGTATCTGATCGGGGAGCTGGACAAGGGTCTGGAATACATAAAGAAGGCCGACGATATTCATGCCGGTCTTGGCTTCAACAAAATGGTGGCGCGCAATGCAATCAATGTGGCCAATATCCGTTATCGGCAGGGGCGACATGAGGAGGCCGACAGCCTGCTGCTTGATTTGCTCCACTCTCCTGCAATTGCCGGCGACAGCGTGGTGTTCAATCTGGTGATGCGCAATCTGTATGCACACACCAACGATGTGAAGTGGCTGAAAAGCGCCTATCAGGATGTGCGCGGCAAAGAAAACCGAAGGGGGCTGCAGGGCCTCTATCAGGCTCTGCTCAGTAATCACTATGACGAAGCGGGACAGAGCGATTCGGCCGTGGCCTACAGCCGCATGGCCATGAACAATCTTGATTATATAAGTGATTACGGCTATAAGGGGATGGTGATGCAGGCATATGCCTCGACGATGGAGAAGGAGGGGAAAATAGACAGCGCGCTCGTCTATGAGAAACGTTATGTGGAGTATTCCGATTCCGACATGGCGCGCATGCAGCAGACCGAGGTGCTGCGCATGGCCAACATCCGCGAGGTGTCGCTGGCCATGACACGCGAAAATGAGCGCGTGCAGCGCATGCGGTTCGGATTCATCGGGGCGATGTTTGTGGTTCTGCTTATAGCCGGTGCGGTCTATTTCATGTTGTACCGCCGCCAGAAGCTCCATCAGATTGCCAGCCGAGACAGCCGTCTGGAGATGGAGAAGAACCGGCGCCACCTGCTTGCCGTGATGCTGGCGATGGAGGAGAAGAACAATCTGTTCAATTCGCTGAAGTCGGAGATAGAGGTGATGCGTAAGGAGGAGACCATCGGCGCTCCCGAGGCATCGCGCCTTGAGAACGCCATCAAGCTCCATCTGGCAGGAGGCGAGGAGTGGGATACGTTTCAGGAACTGTTCGTGAAGGCCAACCCCGATTTCGTATCGCGCCTGCACGAGGCTTATCCCGATTTGTCGGACACGTACGTAAAACTGGCGACATATATCTATATGGGTCTTGACAACAATAAGATTGCCCGGTTGCTGGTGATACGTCCCGAGTCGGTGAAGCAGGCGCGCTGGCGCTTGCGCAAGATGATGGGGCTTGACAAGGATGTATCGCTCGACGATGCCATCAGGGCATTGCGCAACTGAGGCATCCGCATCTCGCTCAGCGGTTTACAGACAGTCGCATCCGTAGGGGTGAACCCCGGGTGGTGCCGGAACGTTAAAACACGGAATATGCCGGTGTCTGCCGCAGGTGCGATTGGTTTGCACATGTCGGTGGGATGCCCTAACTTTGTATAGATGGAATCGATAAAATTGAGACAGAAGCATGCGGCAGCCGTGGTTCCGCTGGCTGTTATGATGATGGTTACTCTTGCCCTGCAGGCATTCGGGGCGACAAACATCGCCACTTTCCGATGGTTTGAATATGTTCCCGCCACCGCGCGCGGCGTGGCCAAGAGCAACGTGTGCATGGTCGATTCGTTCGCATTGGCCGAGATTGGCCCGCAGTGGACGCATATCAACGACCCTGAACCGGAGAATTATGTGATTACGCCCGACGGCCTTACGCTTACGCCGACTTATGTGAATCTCACATCGTTGCGTTATTCGCCCACGGCGGTGTTCCTCGACTCGATTGCGCAGCCGTTCCTGGCGGCAACGTCGCTGCGCTATACGCCGGTGACGGAGCACGATTTTGCAGGGATGGCGCTTTATACCGATGCTGCCGATACGATAATTTTCGGCAAGACCATTGTCAACGGACATCCGGCGGTGGTGGTGCGCCGCCGTGCCAACGGCCGAACGGAGACGGCTTTCCAGCCCCTGCAGCAGTTCGAGTGGGGCAGACCGGTGTGGCTGCGTGTAAAGGCTTACAGCGACGAGGTGTCGTTTTTCTACTCAACCAACAACGGGTCGACGTGGACCCCGGTGGCCAACAACATTCCGCTTCCGCCCGACACGATTCTGGGGCTGTACACCACCACGAATACACGATAAAACTGAAGTGGGCTTGCAGGCCGAAGTCCCGGGAATCAATATGGATAGTGTCCGACCGGCATGGTGAGAACCATGTGGGGCAGAGGATTGTTTGCATAACTGACGGGGATGTCCTTTTTTTTAGCACGTCAGAGACAATATGCAGACACAGTCGGATTCCACACATACAGCCGCACAGGGTGCGGCATCACTTTCGCCCATGCAGATGGCGCTGCAGAACCGGAAAGGGTATTATGCCTTTCTGGTGCTGATGCTTGTGCTGCTCAGTGCGCTGGGCTCGTTTGTCAACGACATGTATGCCCCGGCACTGCCGGCCATGTGCCGGTTCTTCGGGTGCTCGGTGCCTGTGGTGCAGATGGGCATGATGACAGGGATGGCCGGCCTTGCGCTGGGTCAGATTCTGTTCGGGGCTGTAAGCGACCGCATTGGCCGGCGGCCGGTGCTGCTGTTCTCCGTGTCGCTGTTCATCGTGTCGGCTGTGGTGAGTGTGTTCTCACCGACGATTAAATTCTTCATTGTGTGCCGCCTGTTTCAGGGGATGGGCGCTGCCGGGGGCTATTTCCTTGCCCGAACCATTCCGGCCGACGTCTATTCCGGCCGACAGCTGGCCAAGCTCATGGCGCTTGTGGGTGCCATCAACGGTGTGGCTCCGGCCTCGGCGCCTGTGATCGGTGGCGTCACGGCCGATGCCTTCGGGTGGAAAGGGGTGTTTGTGGTGCTCGCCGCGTTCGCGCTGATACTGTTGGCCCTTTCGGGGTGGATGAAGGAATCGCTCAACACTTCCTCGCGTACAACCGGAAGTTGGCGCAACTCGGTGAAAGGGTATGCGGCGCTGCTGCGCAACCGTCCGTTCATCATTCATGTTTGTTTCAAAGGTCTGGCCTTAGGGATGCTGTTCGCCTACATCTCCTCGTCGCCGTTCGTGCTTCAGACACATTACGGCCTGTCGCAGACCGTCTACGGGCTTGTGATAGGCTTCAATGCCATATTCGTAGCCGCCGGTTCGATGATTGCATTGAATTTCAAACCGCTCAAAAAGGCGGCCTATGTCGGGGCGCTTATAATGCTTTTCGGAGTGGCTGGTGAGGCCACGGCATTGTATCTTATCCACAGCATATGGGTCTATGAGGCCGGGATGGTTGTGATTCTGTTTGGTCTTGGACTGATTTTCACCACCTCCAACACCCTTGCCATGAACGAAGGTCGCGCGCGTGCCGGCGAAGCCTCGTCGATTCTCGGCGTGTCGGGCTACATCGTCGGTGCCATCGTGTCGCCCCTCGTCGGTCTCGGTAACGTTCTTCACTCCACCGCTTTGGTCTACATCGCCCTCGCCCTCCTTGTTTTCCTCTTTGCCACCTCCTCCCGCCGCCTCGCTCCCGACCTCAACCAGTGACCGTTGTTGCCTGTCCGGGATTCAGAGCTTGGAGAGGAGTTCGGAGCCGGTGAGGACATCCATTCTTGAGAAGGCGAAGAGCTTTTTGCCGAGGTCTTTGAGCGAGTGCCCGATGTGATATACCTCCTCGTCGATTATCAGAAAACGGTCGTGAGCCTTGTTGTAAGCGTGCAATGTTACGCCGGGATATTGCCGATTGTGCCGCTCTACATCCTGACGGAGTTGGTCTGAGATACGGCCGTCGTAAATATCTACCGTCACCCCCGGATTCCGTTTTGACAGTTGCACCAGCACCGAATCGTCAACATAGCTGTCAATCACCACAATTCTGTGCTGAGCCTTCCGGATCAGTCTGGCCACAAAGGCATATGCATCAAAAATCTGCCCGTCAAAAAATATGCCCTCTTTCGGCGGCAATGATGTTCTGACAAAGAAATCAACATCTCTGCGAATAGCGGCTATTTTCCCATCTTGCTCCAAAAGTCGTCTATCCAACCTGTCGCTAATTTCAATCAATCTTTGGTTGACCGAATATCCCCGAAGCAGATACTCTTTTAAGACTTGATTTGCCCACCGCCGGAACATTGTTGCATTGATGCTATTGACTCGATAACCTACTGAAAGAATGACATCCAAGTTGTAATATTTTGTAGAATACGTTCTTGAGCCATCGGCAGCCATATGTTCCAAAATGGAACATGTGCTTTCTTCTTCCAATTCTCCAGACTTGAAGATGTTGGAAAGATGCTTGGTAATCGCAGGGCGTTTGGTGCCGAATAAATCGGCTATTTGCTGTTGTGTGAGCCAGACGGTTTCATTCTCGAGGAGAACCTCAAGTTTCATAGTTTCATTTGGCTGATAAAGGACTATTTCGTTGGTTTCCATAAGCAAAAATAATGAAAGGTTTATCGCTGATGCGAGGTGGAATTTAGGCAATTGTCAAGGAATACTTGACAACTGAATTGGCACCTTCTGAAAGCAGAACACTACTGAGCATGACCACTCCATTTTCAGTAAACGCATATGGAAGATCTCTCGTGGAAGATATCTCGCGCCACCTATGCCTCTGTTTGAGGTCACAATTTGTGACCAGTTCATTATTCCGAGCATTTTGGATTGATAATATATTTGCGTGTGGAGTTCCATACGCAAAGATATAAAAAATCCGCCAGGCTCTAACACAGGGCTTGGCGGATTGTAATTGATGAAATAGTTGGATCAGCCGGTTCAACGATATGATTGGCTGGGTTTTGAAGCTATAAGAAACCTCGTTGCCGGCTTATGTTAATCTATTGTTTTATTATATTCTGACATTATGACTGCATAAGCCGGAGATGGTTTAACCGGTGAGGAATTTTTTTTAAAAAAAATCAGAGACGGGCCTTGATGGCGGCTGTCTCTGCCTCATAGCCGGGCTTTTCGAGAAGGGCAAACATGTTGCGTTTGTAGGCTTCAACGCCGGGCTGGTTGAAGGGGTTGACTTCAAGCAGGTAGCCTGAGATGCCGCACGCTTTCTCGAAGAAGTAGATGAGCTCGCCGAGCCACTGCTCCTTGAGCGCGGGGATTGTGACGCGGATGTTGGGCACACCACCGTCCACGTGGGCGATGCGGGTGCCGAGTTCGGCCATGTGGTTCACTTCGTCCACGCGTTTGCCGGCCAGATAGTTCAGACCGTCAAGGTTGGCGGCGTCGGAGGGAATCACGGTTGTGTGTTCTGCGGAGTCGACAGAAAGGACAGTCTCGAAGATGGTGCGCTCGCCATCCTGTATCCACTGGCCCATTGAATGGAGGTCGGTTGAGAAATCGACGGCTGCGGGGAAGATGCCTTTGTGGTCCTTGCCTTCCGATTCGCCGTAGAGCTGCTTCCACCATTCGCCGAAGAAGTGGAGCTTGGGATTGTAGTTTACGAGAATCTCGATTTTTTTGCCGGTGCGGTAGAGGGCGTTGCGGGTAGCGGCGTAGAGGAGCGATACGTTCTCGTCGGTGGCTTTCTCGGTGGCATGCTGCATGTTGCGTGCGCCTTTGAGGAGCTCACGGATGCTGAAACCGGCCACTGCGATGGGGAGAAGGCCCACAGGGGTGAGAACCGAGAAACGTCCGCCCACGTTGTCCTCGATGACGAAGGTCTTGTAGCCTTCTTCAGTGGCGAGCTGACGGAGGGCGCCTTTCTTGGCGTCGGTGATGGCAACGACGCGTTTCGAGGCTTCTTCTTTGCCCATCTGTGCTTCAAGCTGCTCCTTGAGCAGGCGGAAGGCGATGGCGGGCTCGGTGGTTGTGCCTGATTTGGAGATTACGATGATGCCGAATTTCTTGTCCTTGAGGAGGTCCTGCAGTTCGTTGAGGTAATCTTCGCCGATGTTCTGTCCGGCGAAGAGCACGCGGCAACGGCGCTGGTCGTCGGCGCCGCGCAGCATGGCGAACGAGTCGCTCAGGGCTTCGATCACGGCTTTTGCGCCAAGGTAGCTGCCGCCGATACCTACTGCTACCACATAGTCGCAGAGTTCACGCATTTTGGCGGCAGTGGCTTCGATGTCGGCCACGAGCGCGTCGGTTGTGTTCTCGGGCAGATTTACCCATCCAAGGAAATCGGCGCCAGCTCCGGTGCCGTTATTGACTTTGTCCAAAGCAGCCACTGCTTCGGGGTGGAGAGCCTGAATCTGTTCGGCAGTCACGGTGCCGAGCACGTTCTTCACGTCGAGTTTTAATGTGCTCATGTTGATGTAAATGTATGTTAGTTTGTTGTTGCTGTCAAGCAGAATTTCAACAAGTGTCCACGCGGTTGTGTTCAATGCCATTGACAGGTTATATGACGCGGTGCGTTCGGACCTTCAAAGTTACTTACATTCTGCGGAATCTCCAAAATGACGACGGAGAAACGGGGGAATTTCAATCCATGTGGCCCGTTTCCACATCCATTCCAGTGGCCCGTGGGAGTGATGCGACGTCCAGAACCGGCAAAGCGCGTATTGGGCGAGGAAGATGGCGATGCCTATGGCAAGGCTGCCGGTGATGCCCATCTGCAGGTGCAGTCCCCAGTTGTAGTAGATTGCCGACCCGATGATGCCCTGGGTAACGTAGTTGGTCATGCTGAGGCGCCCGTAAGGGATCATGAGCGACAAAGTGCGGCTGAACCGGGCGGTGCGGTAGTAGCCGAAGAGGATGCCGCAGGTGAGAATGAGCATGAAGCAGAGGTTGGCAAGCGAGGAGAGGATGATTTTAAGCGGAGTGAGTATCGCAGGACTGGTGATGTAGGCCGGCGCCATGTTGTTGAGCCCGTAGAGCGGAAAGAAGCAGATGAGTGCTCCGGCAAGCACGCGCCCCCATTGGGGAAGGTGTTCGCGGCCGAACCACCCGTGTCGCCCTATGAGCATGCCGAAGATGAAGAGGCCGGCAGTCTGGAACACGCGGCCGTGATCCCATGCCCAGGCCAGCGATGCAAGCTGCCCTTCCCACAGGTTGACTTTTACGGTGGTGAGGAAGTCGGCCGACGACTGGGCGGCGAATGTGGCGCCCCAAAGTGCCGCGGTGTCAAGTGTGGCAGGCGTATAGGAGGGGTCGGCGATGGCGCGTGCTATCTGCCACAGGCACACGGGCTGCAGCACAAAGAGTGCGCCAAGCCATATCAGCGTTTTGGTGGATAAGCGGCACACGGCCACGAGGACGAATCCCACAAGGGCATACAGCACCAGGACTTCGCCGGTGAAGAATGCGGCGTTGAGCTGACCGATCAGGAGCAACAGAAGCAGGCGCCAGCTGAACCGGGCGCGGAAGTCGTTGCCGCGCATGCGCTGGTTATCGTCCTGAATAAAGAAACTGAAACCGAACAGCAGGGCGAAAATGGCATAGGCTTTTCCGCCGAAAGCGAAGAACAGCCCGTCCCAGATGGCTTTGTCGGTGAAATTGAGCCATGCGGGCTGGGTGTCGGCCGGTGGGAAGGAGTAGAAGTTGAAATGCTCGATGGAGTGGAGCAGGATGATGGCCAGCACGGCAAAGCCGCGGAGCACGTCGGCCACGTCGACGCGGGCGTGGCGCCGGGGTTCGGTTGTCATTTCAGTAAACTCAGGTTATTCGGGATTGTTATTCTGTGTGTCGGGTGCCGCTTTCCGGCGCCAGAGGTATAGTTTGTCGCTCGGACGGATTTTTGAGGGTACGGCTATGGAGAAACTTTGTCCCTTTACGGCTTTCTGCACGGGCTTGAGGTCGACGCGGATCTCGTCGACGGTGAGGATCAGCGCGCCTGTGGTGGGGCCTGTGATTACAATCTCGTCGCCAACGGAAAGTTCGCCTGTCTCCATATAGAATTCGGCCACGCCGATGTTGGAGAAGTAGCGCACACCCTTGGCGCGGTATTCCTTGACGCGTGTGGCCGACGAGCCGTATTTGCTTGACCATTCGCCCAGGCGTTGCCCCAGATAGTAGCCGTTCCAGAAGCCGCGGTTGAAGATTTTGCCGAGCTGCTCGTCCCATTGGGCAATCCGCTCTTCGGAGTATGTGCCGTCGCACAGGGCGTTGAGGGCCTCGTTGTAGGCGCTTACGGCAATGCTGACATACTCCGGCCCGCGGGCGCGGCCCTCGATTTTGAATACGCTCACCCCGGCGTCGACCATCTTGTTGAGGAAATGGATGGTCTTGAGGTCCTTGGGCGACATGATGTACTTGTTCTCCACGGCCAGTTTGTCGCCTGTCTCCAGGTCGGTCACCTCATAGCCGCGGCGGCATATCTGCGTGCAGGCTCCGCGGTTGGCCGAGGAGTTCATCTGATGCAGGCTGAGGTAGCATTTGCCCGACACGGCCATGCACAGGGCGCCGTGGCAGAACATCTCGATGCGCACGGGCTTGCCGTGGGGGCCGCATATGTTGTCGCGCCTGATGGCGTCGGTAATGGCCTTGACCTGGGTGAGATTGAGCTCGCGCGCAAGCACAACCACATCGGCCCACCGGGCATAGAATTTCACCGCCTCGATGTTCGAGATGCTTTGCTGTGTGGAGATGTGCACCTCCACGCCGATGCTGCGGGCATAGGCTATGGCAGCAATGTCACTGGCGATGATGGCCGAGATGCCGCTTTGCGCCACGGCATCGATGATGGCGTGGCATTTGGCGATGTCCTCGTCATAGATGATGGTGTTGACGGTGAGGTAGGATTTCACTCCGGCCTTGTCGCAGATGGAGGCAATTTCGCGCAGGTCGTCGAGGGTGAAGTTCACACTCGAGCGGGCACGCATGTTGAGGCCTTCCACGCCGAAATATATGGCGTCGGCACCGGCGTTGATGGCCGCATGCAGACTTTCGTAGCTCCCCACTGGAGCCATTATTTCAAAATCGGAACGTTTCATTCTGTCAGAGCTGCAAATTTGTTGCTGTCAGCTGCAAAGTTACATAAAAAATCGCTATTTTTGCCCCTGTGGCGGTGTGATGTCGGACTTACGGCGCACATGGCCGCCGGGGAAGCGGAATGTCAACTGTAAATGAACAAATGATATGAACATAGCTGTTTATTGTTCGGCGCGCAACGGCATAGCGCCGGAGTGTTTCGATGATGCCCGGAGGCTCGGCCGGTGGATCGGGGAGAACGGCCATACGCTTGTGTATGGCGGACTGAAGCGCGGACTGATGGACACTGTGGCGCAGGCCACTGCCGATGCCGGCGGCAAAGTGATCGGTGTGGTGCCGCAGGCACGCATCTCAGGTCAGCATGAGGCCAACACGGTCAGCATCCTTGTGCCCACGCTGCATGAGCGCAAGCAGACTATGGAGGAACGCTCTGAGGCATTTGTGGCACTTGACGGCGGATACGGCACGCTCGACGAGGTGATGTCGGCGTTGGCGTCGATGTCGTTCAACGACGAGCCGCGCCCCATGTTTCTGCTCAATCGCGACGGGCTTTACAATCCGCTGCTCGACCAGCTGAGACTTATGTCCTCCCGCCATCTGGTAAGCCCCGAAGTGATAGAGCGCCTTACGTTGTGCCCCACAATCGATAGTCTGATAACCAAACTCTCGGAAATATGAAAATCTACACACGCACCGGCGACGCCGGAACAACCTCGCTTGTAGGGGGTAAACGGGTGTCGAAAGCCTCGACACGCCTTGATGCCTACGGCACTGTTGACGAACTGAATTCGTTCATCGGTCAGCTGCTGGCCACTATCGAACTTGATGATGAAACCCGTCAGACGCTGCGGATGGTTCAGAACAAGCTGTTCAACACCGGCGCCTATCTGGCCACCGACAATACCGACGACCCCATGCTTCAGCCCACAGGGCTCGACCACACATGCATTTCGCATCTGGAACAGCAGATCGACAGACTTACCGAGCAGTTGCCGCCGCTCAACTCCTTCATACTGCCCGGAGGATGCCCAGGGGCAGCCGCGGCCAATGTGTGCCGCGCCGTGTGCCGTCGCGCCGAGCGCAGGATTATCGCACTGGGCTGCGAGACACGGGTGGATGATGCTGTGATACGTTTCCTCAACCGTCTGAGCGATTATCTTTTCACCCTCGGACGCCATTTGAACTACGTGGCAGGGGTTGCCGACGTTCCCTGGCAGAAATAACGCTGCCTGCCACAATAATAAACGCACTGCATCGTTATGTTCATACCGAACCGGAAACAACGGCATCGGAAAGTTGCCATGTCTGTTTCTGAATCAAGTATGAATCAAAACATTAAACGCATCCGATAAAACACTACACACTATGTATTGGACACTTGAACTTGCATCAAAGCTTGAGGACGCACCCTGGCCCGCAACACGCGAGGAACTCATAGATTACGCACAGCGCAGCGGTGCCCCGCTCGAAGTGATTGAAAACCTTCAGGAAATAGAGGACGAAGGCGACACCTACGAATCCATCGAGGACATCTGGCCCGACTACCCCTCCAAAGAGGACTTCTTCTTCAACGAGGAGGAGTATTGAGCCACTGAAATTCACATATAATACTGATTATCAGCCATATAAACAATTAGAATTTGTTTGTATGGCTGGTGTTTTATGGTCTCAGATGGCGAAATTTGTTTGCATAAGTGAGGGAAAAAGCACTTTTGTTTGTATATAATTCATTGCAATTATGAACATTCTCAACAGAGGAGGAATATCATCTGTCTTAAAACTTTTTAATTTCGATGTGTCGGATTCTTGCCCATATTGAATTGTATCTTTGTGTATTATTAATTTTAAGATGATGAAACATCAGACCATATCCATGCACGATGATAGCGGGGCGGAAGTTACGGCGCAGGCACCGCTGATAATATCGGCAAGCCGGGCTACTGACATTCCGGCATTTTATGCCGACTGG
>ERZ808035.64-NODE-64-length-142842-cov-15.738024_pt1 | contig 142842 bp, 127 predicted proteins | sample MGYA00380189_ERZ808035 | MGnify/ENA primary metagenome ERZ808035 (study PRJEB31490, sample SAMN06133407) | mouse gut metagenome | isolation source: M5_1 | host: mice | place: China: Chengdu | collected 2015-05 ... | reverse complement strand
CATATTAGATTAACGGCAGTCTGCCTATTTATATTGGCAAACAGCCGTTAAGTTTATTTAAGATGCGTCTGCCGTGGCCATTATCTTTGAAAAGACCTACGGAGTGCTTACCCCGGACCTCCGTCAGATGTGTAATGACATGGTAGCTCGGGGAGTTACCGAAGCAGCGATGGAAAGCACAGCGGTATATTGGGTACCGGTATGGAACGAGCTTTGTGATTCAATGGGACTCAAGCTGGTTAACCCTTACTTCATAAAGCAGCTTCCCGGGCGCAAGAGCGATGTCAAGGATGCGCAGTGGATAGCGGAATGCCTGTTGAAGAATCTCATAAAGGGCAGTTTTGTACCCGGGCCGATTGTCCAGGATATGCGCAAACTCAACCGCCGCATTTTTGACCTCCAGGAGGACGTCACTTACTATTCCAACAAACTTGACGCGGCCCTGCACCGTTGTGGCTTCCGCCTGAGCAACTATGTCGCCAAGATTACGGGAAAGAGTTACCGAAAGGCAGTAGAGGCCATCGCTTCGGGCGTTACGGATCCGAACGAACTTATCAGACGTGTTCACGGACGCGTCATCAACAAACACGGCCGGGAGACCATGCTTGCCGCCATGACAGGCTCGTTTTCCACAACGGACATCACCGTCATCAGGCAGTACCGGGAACTGCTGGCCACATATGCCAGACAGTCCGAAGAATGCAGGTCCGAACTCGCGGCCTTATGCGAGAGCCATTTCCCCACAGAATACAAACGACTTCAGACCATACCCGGTGTCAGGGAACGCGCCGCCACAGCCATAATTGCGGAAACCGGAGTGGATATGAAGATGTTTGCCACAGCCGCGGCGCTTGTGGGATGGTGCGGGCTCAGGCCAAGAAACGATGTCAGCAACGGACGTTACAAAAGCCGAAAAATCACACATGGCAACAAGTACCTGCGCCGCATGCTTATCGAAATCTCATGGACTGCGTCAAGAACGCGAAACTGTTTCTTCTCCAATTTCAGCTACATCCAGGTCACTCAGAAGCATAAGAATAAAATGAAAATTCAGGTTGCGATAGCCCGTAAAATACTTGTTGCGGTCTGGCACATGCTGTCAAAGAAAGAAGATTTCATCGACCTTTATCTCAAGAGACTCGAAGAGCAGAGACTGATGGAAGAAAAAATCAGGCAACTTGAATCGAAAATGGCCTGACGGCCATTCGACATACCTTCCGGTGCAATGTAATTAATTTTGTGGCGCGTCGCAGCCCGGTCTACAAATTTGCAGAAGCATCGGAAGGGGTTGGACACCGGCATAAGCTACCCAAGCTTGCAGAGGAAAATAACAATCTTTTGTCATAATTCCGCAGTTGCTGTTTCTGTCGGAACCGGATGTCATATGCTTATGTCCCATTTATACCGATATGGGGGGATATCGCCTCACATATGACAGAAAGGTTTTAGAGGAAAATTAATAAAAATCCCGCAATCCTCCCTCCCCCTTTTTCTCATTTCGCAGTCCAATTATATTTAGTATGAAAGTATACACACAGATAACAAGCCGATCCAGACACAAGAATGCCACTACTTGTGCGTTGACTACGACTTGTAGGTGATGTACCTTTGTAAACAAATTTAATCATACGATTTTGAATCAGAAAGATCTCAACATAATAAGTTTTGGGCAACGAGTCCGGCAGCTTCGCCAGAGTCAGAATATCTCCCAAGAGGAACTCGCACAACGATGTGGATTCTATCGTACCTATATAGGTATGGTGGAAAGAGCAGAGAGAAGCATTACGTTGAGCAACGTTTATAAAATAGCTAAAGGACTGAAGGTTGACATAAAAACGCTTTTTGAGAATGAGTAAGGCAGATGATTTTTTAAATGCGTGCAAAGCGAATTTAGGTAAATGGACTTGTTCCTTGCATACGACCGGCAGTAACCAGCCGGCAGCGATTTTCCGTGAAATAAAAAAGCGCGGATACGAGTTTGAAGAACCTGTTAAAGGCAGATGGGCTATGCAAATGGATTGTCCCCATTGCGGACAGAAGACCACGCACTACAAGTTGTTAAAGGCGACTCCGACTTTAACGCGACATGACAGGCTCAACATTGATGAGAAGACCAGAAAAAGAATACTTGCGATTTTTGACAACCGCGACGCATTCACGGGCGCTTCGATTTCTTCTACCCCTGAAATTGACCATAAGATTCCTTGGACACGTTTAGAAAGGGACATTGACGCTTCCGCCCTCAGCGATCAGCAAATCAAAGAACATTTCCAACTCCTCACAAGAGAGCATAATTTGCTTAAAGATCGTGCGTGCGGCCATTGCAAATTGCGCAATGAAAGGTTACCGTTGTTCGGAATAGAATTCTGGTACGACGGCAATCGTGAATACAAGGGCTCTTGCGAAGGTTGCGGATGGTTTGATGGCGCTGTTTGGCGTCAAAAACTCAACGAACATTTAACGGACCTGGAATAATCGATACGCATTAATAGCCATACTTCCCGAGTATCATGAAATTCGACAAAGCACACTGGAAAGAACTTGATATTAACGTTGACAGCCTTTGGCTTATTGGCCCGAGAGCGAAAGGTGGAAAACGAGAAAACAATTACCACGGAAATTTCGCACCGCAAATTCCAGACAACCTTATTCGCCGGTACACTGTGGAAGGCGAAACGGTGCTTGATCTTTTTATGGGAAGTGGAACCACACTGTTTGAATGTGAAAACCTAAACCGGAATTATATCGGATTTGATATAAACCAGGAAATTATCGACTATGTCCGCTCTAAAATGGGTGATGATTGCCCAATTCGGTATTTCATACATAATTGCGATGTCTCCAATGAGGAGCAGGTCTCTGCTCATCTAACTTCTGATATGCAGATTATCGGGAAGAAGAAATGTGATTTTCTGATAGTGCATCCCCCATATTGGGATATAGTGAAATTTACGAATGACGAAAGAGACCTATCTAACATCGAGAGCCTGGATGCGTTTTTAAATAGGTTTGTAATTGCGATGGCCAATGCTTTGAAATTCTTAAAAGCCAATCGCCATTTTGCCATTGTTGTTGGCGATTTGTACAAAAACAGCGAGGTGGTTCCGCTTGGCTTTTATTTGATGTACGCCATAAAGAAGCACTTTCATTCTAAGTTAAAAGGCATTGTGATTAAAGACATTGTCGGAACAAGAGCTAAACTCGGAATAGAAAACCTGTGGAGATATAAGGCACTTAAAAGTGATTATTTTCTCTTCAAGCATGAGTATGTGTTCGTATTTAAGAATACGGCGAAGTAATTGTTGAGGATTGCCCATTGAAATTTTATTGCTACCTTTGCGCCAACTTTGTACTTATGAGGACAAATATCCCCATAAAACGTTAAAAGAGGTAAATATGGCGCAAAAAGAATACTATTCTATTGACGAAGTCGCTGAGATTTTAAGCGTTTCGGTGAAATCCGTAAGGCGACTGGTCGCTTCAGGCGAACTTGAAGCAATCCGTGTTAGTAATCTGTACCGCATTTCGCAAAGCGCGTTTGATCAGTTTGTATGTCAAAATACCGCCAAGGCAAAAGAACCGTCAAAAACAGTAAACTATAATCTTTTCGGAGAGGCACTTGATAATGTTTCTGACACATATCGACCTACTGCTCCGAACCTTGTCGATATTGCTCCTTATTGGAGACATCCTACCCCCTCGAATATGACTTTCGTAGACCTGTTTTGTGGCGCGGGAGGTCTGTCAAAAGGCCTTGAGATGTCTGGGCTCGAGGGTATATGCGGCCTTGATTGGTTCAAGGAAGCCTGTATGACATACAATAGGAATTTCGACCATCCGTTTGTCAACGGTGACATAAAATCACCTGAAATAAAGGCGTTCTTCTACGAAACCGTAAAACAGCGGTTGAACGGAAGGCATCTCGACATTGTCGCCGGTGGCTTCCCCTGTCAAGGTTTTAGTATGGCGGGCAATAGAATTGTCGATGACCCGCGCAATTCCCTCTACCTTGAACTTATAGAGATTGTCAAACACCTTCAGCCGGATTTCGTCATTTGCGAGAATGTCAAAGGTTTGCGCAGCATGCTCAATGGCCTCGTGGAAAAGAAGATCATTGACGATTTTCGCGCCATAGGCTACGAGATGAACGTAATGACACTCTGTGCAGCAGACTATTACACGCCGCAAAAGCGCGAACGCGTGATATTCATTGGCAACCGAAAGGGTGTAAAGAACTATCATCCGCAGCCTATCCTGAAACCATCGCAGTATATAACGACAGGTGCGGCTATCGCCGACCTGATGGAGATGCCGGAAAATAAGGCCTTCAACCATGTGCCTACAAAACATCGTCCTGATATGGCGCAACGAATGCTCGACCTACCGGAAGGACAAAGCCTGTACAAAGGATATTCCGACGCATGGAAAAAATGTCCCTGGAACGAGGCGTCATGCACGATTAAAGAAAACCACGGCGGAGTTAATATACATCCGCGGTTGCCGCGCGTGCTGACGGCTCGCGAAATGGCCCGTCTGCAGTCCTTCCCTGACGATTTTATCTTTGAAGGGCCTAAGAACAAGCAGCTTGTGCAAATCGGAAATGCCGTCCCCCCGCTCTTGGGAAAGGCTATCGGGTTGGCTGTCCGTTATTCAAACCACGATTTGCAATAATCTGCATACACAAATTATGAAGATTAAAAATTAAGCGACGTTTGATATGAACGTCGCTTAACTTTTTGTAGGCACTTCGGGAAATAAACACGAACAAAATAAATATGATTGGTTACTTGTTAAAAAATATGGCGGATGTTTGCGGAATTATCCCGGTATTCTCGCTATATTTGCAAATAAACTTATAAAATCATGAAGATTTCAGTCATAGGAGCGGGCGCCATGGGCGGCGCAGTGATATCGGGACTTTTGAAAAGTGGTTTCCCCGCGTCTGGCCTGGTGGTTGCCGACCCTTCCGAAAAGGCGCTCGCCGCCATCGCGGTCAAAGGAGTCGCGACGACAATTGACAATAACGCGGCTGTCAGGGATGCCGACCTTGTTATGGTATTTGTGAAGCCCTGGCTTGTCGGCGATGTGCTGACCGGCATCAAGCCCGACCTTGACAGCGACCGCCAGACGCTTGCCGTGATTGCCGCCGGAATCTCATCCGAGCAGATAATCGGGTGGCTCGACACCGGCTCAGACATGCCGCAGACGGCGCTTGTGATTCCAAACACAGCAGCCGCCACTTCGCAGTCCATGACGTTTGTTTCCCCCGTTAATGCTATGGGGGATGCCCTGAAACTGATTACCGACACTTTCGACCGCGTCGGGACAACACTCGTTGTCGAAGAACGCTTGCTCGCCGCGGGAACGACCCTTGCATCCTGCGGAATCGCATATGCGTTGCGCTATATCCGCGCTGCCGTAGAGGGCGGGGTAGAACTCGGATTCAGAGCCGATGTGGCCCAGGAAATTGTCGCGCAGACAGTCAAAGGCGCCGCCTCGCTTCTCGAAAACGGAGCGCATGCGGAAAGCGAGATTGACAAGGTCACGACCCCGGGCGGACTGACAATCAAAGGACTCAACGAGATGGAGCGTGCCGGATTCTCCGCGGCTGTCGTCAGAGGCTTGAAGGCCGGCTTGAAGTAACTGGCATAAACATCAATGAAGAAGAAACTTAGAATAGTTGTCAAGGCTGGTAGTAACGTGCTGACCCGTGGCGACGGTTCCCCCGATATTACCGTAATGTCAGGCATCGTGGACCAGGTCGCTGAGCTTCGCCGTAAGGGCCACCAGGTGATTCTCGTCTCCTCCGGCGCCGTAGCCTGCGGGCGCTCGATGGTGCGCCCCTCCCGCAAACTTGACTCCGTCGGGGAGCGCCAGTTATTCTCCGCCGTCGGCCAGATTAAGCTGATGACGACATACCTCTCCCTGTTCGGCGGCCACGGCATTACGGTCGGGCAGGTGCTGACTCAAAAAGAGAATTTCGGTTCCCGCCTCGCCTATCTCAACCAGCGCTCCTGCATGGAGGTGATGCTCGGAAACGGGGTCGTTCCGATTGTCAACGAAAACGATACTGCCTCTATGACCGAACTGATGTTCACCGACAACGACGAGCTTTCGGGGCTGATCGCGGCGATGATGGATGCCGACACCCTGGTAATCCTCTCGAACATTGACGGCATTTATACCGGCGCGCCGGACGCTCCCGGCTCCACCCTGATTCCGTACGTCGGGCTGGGGGAGGACCTCTCTGAGCATATCGTCACGACCAAGAGCGGTTTCGGCCGCGGAGGGATGGGAACAAAATACGGCATCGCCCGCAAGCTTTCCGAGGAGGGCGTGAAGGTCATAATCGCCAACGGCAGAAGGCCCAACGTGCTCTGCGACCTGATAGAGCGCCCCGCCGACACGCCCCATACCGAGTTCGAGCCCCGCGAGAACCCTGTCAGCAACATCAAGCGCTGGATTGCCCACAGCGTCAGCTTCGCCAAAGGCCGGGTGACGGTCAAAGAGGATGCCGCCAGGATGTTGCGCAGCGACAAGGCCGTCAGCCTCCTTCCCGTCGGAATCTCGTCGGTTGAAGGTGAGTGGGAAGAGGGTGACATCATCAACATCTACGCCCCCGACGGCTGCAAAATGGGGGTAGGGCGTGCGTCATCCGACTCGGCCACCACCCGCGAGCAAATCGGGCAGCACGGAGGGCGCCCGATCGTGCATTACGATTACCTCTTTATGGAATAGCACTATTACTTAATAATTCAATTTCGCAAGCTCATGTTGATGAGAATGAAGTGAAAAGTGAAAATCAGGCTTCGCCTGAGTGAAGATAGTAGTTTATCAAGTATCTCCTTAACCTTTCACCATTCACCCTTCACCATTTAAGGTGAGCAAGTTGAAAACTTGCGAAACTTAAATTAAAAAATTATGGAGCAACAGCTTACCGATATATTCCACGCCGTGAAGGCTGCGTCCCGCAAAATGGGGACTCTTTCTGTCGAGCGCCGCGACGCGGTTCTCGTCAAATTGGCGGACACCATCCTCGCCAACTCCGCCGCTCTTCTGGCGGCCAACGCCGAAGACCTCGGGCGGATGGATCCCGCCAACCCCCTTTACGACCGTCTGCGCCTTACGGAAAAACGTCTTGCCGACATCACCGGCGACATAAGGCACGTCGCGACCCTCCCGTCACCCCTGGGCGAGATTATTGAGGAGCGGACGCTACCCAACGGCTTGCGGCTCCGTCGCGTCAGAGTCCCCTTCGGAGTAGTCGGCGTTATATACGAGGCTCGCCCTAACGTAACTTTCGACGTCTTCTCGCTCTGCTTCAAGAGCGGCAACGCCTGTATCCTAAAGGGGGGCAGCGACGCGGAGCGCTCCAACCGGGCGATTGTCGATTTAATTCACCGCGTTTTGAAAGAAGAGGGTATCAGCCCCGACATTGTCGCACTCCTCCCCGCTACCCACGAGGCAACCGCTGCGATGCTCAACGCCGTCGGCTTGGTCGACGTCTGCATCCCCCGCGGCGGTAAACGGCTTATTGAGTTCGTCCGCGACAATGCCCGTGTCCCGGTAATCGAGACAGGTGCCGGAGTAGTCAGCGCCTATTTCCATTCCGCCGGAGACACCGCGATGGGAGCAGCCATAATCAATAACGCCAAGACACGGCGCGTAAGCGTCTGCAACGCCCTCGACACCCTTCTGATTGACCGCCACAGGCTCGCCGACCTCCCGGCTCTGGCCGCCCCGCTGGCAGAACACAATGTCGAAATCCACGCTGATACTGAGGCATATGAGGCCCTCTCCGGCAACTATCCCGCAAATCTGCTCTCCCGTGCCGACGAAACTACCTGGGGCACCGAATGGATGGACTACAAAATGGGAATCCGCACAGTCGGCGGTCTCTCGGAGGCCATCGACCACATCGCCCGCTACGGCTCGGGCCACAGCGAATGTATCATCACCGCCGACGAATCCGCGGCCATGCGGTTCCAAAACGAAGTCGACGCCGCCTGTGTCTACGTCAACGCCCCGACCAGTTTCACCGACGGCGCTCAGTTCGGCCTCGGGGCAGAAATCGGAATCTCTACGCAGAAACTCGGACCCCGCGGTCCGATGAGCCTGCGGGAAATAACCACATACCGTTGGCTCATAAACGGCTCAGGACAGCTACGCCCCGCATAGCCTACTGAAAAATAACCACACGCTTCCCGAAATCTCCAATTATCACATACCAGTCCGGTCAATCACGCATTATGAACAATCGACTTTTCCTAAGCCTCCTGCTACTCTCCACTTTCATCGGAGCGTCAGCCGCCAGAATCCGGGGAACCGTGTTGTCTGAAACAGATTCTACCGCCGTAGTCGGCGCCATATGCCGCCTGATGGATGCCGAGACGCTCCTACGGGCTGTTCAGACCGAGGAAAATGGCGGATTCTCACTCGAGTCGTCGACAGGCAAAACCCTGAAACTGATTGTCTCCATGACCGGATACAAGCCAACCGAGGTCGTCCTCAATACGATGGGCAAGGACATATCTCTTGGCGATATCTACCTGTCTGGGGACGCTACCCTTGGCGAAGTGACCGTCAGCAGCCAGGCGATTATGGATTCCAGGGGGCGCACAATCGTATTCCCGACCGATAGCGAAGTCAAAGCCTCCCCGACCTCGATAAGCCTGTTCCAGAAACTGCCTTTGGCCGGATTGCTCGCCAATCCCGTCAACCGCACTCTTAGCGTCGACGGAGGCACCCCGATGATTCTCATCAATGGCGTACCGTCCACGATAACCGACGTTCTCGCCTTGAAACCCAAAGAGATTTCCCGCATCGAGTATTCGCGGCTGACCCCGGCGAGATATGCCGACCGCAATGTCACCGGTCTGATTTCAATCACATTGAAAAAGAGAGAGGATGGCGGTTCCGTCTACCTCTACGGGCGAAGCGCTGTAAATACGGCGTTCGTCGACGCCTCGGTCTCCACCTCTTATCACCAGGGACCCTCCCAGTTCAAAATCAATTACATCCCCTCCTGGCGTAACTACCAAAGTGTGTATGACTTCACAAAGGGGGCCTATATCGCCCCTGATTTCAAGGTCGACCTGGATGAAAGCGACCGAAGCCCCTTCGATTACTTCACTAACAACATAAGCCTGAAGTACATCTATTCCCCTCAGGAGTCAACCGTCTTCTCCGCGGCCCTTAACCTTGACACCAGCACCAACCACCGGCGCGTAATCCAGAAGACAAGCGATTCGCAGCTCGGCGATTACGACAGCCGCGGCAAATCGAGAGGCGCGGAGAAGACACCCGCCCTCGACCTCTACTTCCGGCGCGATTTCAACGAAAAGAACTCGCTCGAACTCCAGGTGGTAGGGACTCTCGGTATCGACGAATACAGACGCGCTAACGAATACTTCTTCGCCGACGGCTCCGAACAGTCCTACCTTAACGACATTGATTCCCACAGAAGGTCTCTCATCTCCGAAGTCAGCTACATTCACTCGTTTTCCGACAACTCGTCCTTGTCGGGGGGCTATCAGAACACACTTTCCCATAGCTCGAACACATATCTTGACTCCGGCCACAAGGCGATTCTGACCGAAAACAACAACTACGTATATGCCAGATTCAGCCAACGGATCAAGCGGGTCTTCTTCGCGTTGTCGACCGGCGCGAAACTCTATTGGGTAAAGAACGATTTGAACCGCCGCGACTTTATCCGCAACATCTCCCTGGTTCAGGCGAGCTGGAACGTCAGCCAGAGCGTCACTCTCCAGGGAGCCTTCTCCTATTCGCCCAATATACCGGGACTGTCTGCGCTGACCGACCATCCGCAGCAGTCAACCCCGTACCTTGTCGTCAACGGCAATCCCTCGTTGAAAGTCGCAGAAAACTTCGTATATCAGTTGATGGCGAGCTATTCCCACAAGTATTTCTACGTTTCGGCCACGGGTACGTATATGACGACGGACAACGCCACATTCTCCGATGTGACATACCTCGGCGACGGACAGTTCCTGTCGCAGAGCGTTAACTCTAAACGCAGTCGGTCGGTGTCGGGCAGATTGTATTTCCGCCTTAACGAGATAAAGGGCTTCGGGGCGAGCCTTTCTTTGGGTTATTCTCATTATGAATCCGCCGGAAAGGGGTGGGACCATTCGCTTGACTCATTCAGCGGATCCGTATATTGCTGGTGGACCAAGGACAAGTTCACACTCTCTTACTGGCGCTCATTCCCCGGGAAAAGTCTCAGAGGACATATGGTTAGCAAAGGGGAGAACGGCGACGAAATCTCGCTCGTGTTCCGTCCGAACAAGCACTGGGCAGTCGAAGCAAGCTGGATGTATATGTTCCACCCCCGCGGCACGGAATACCCCGCCTGGAACTATTCCCCCGTCAATCCGAGCTACCGCGACCGCTATATCCGCGACAACGGCAACATGGTTACCCTCAGCGTTACCTATGACGCCGACTTCGGCACCATCTTCCGCACATCCCGCCGCACCCTCAAAAATACCGACAACGGTTCCTCAATCCTCAAAAACTAATTAATTTAAGGTGAGCAAGTTTTCGACTTGCTCACCTTAAACAGTAAAGGGTGAATAGTGAAAAGTGAAAAGTGAAGGAGATCCTATTTTAAGTATTCTTCATTCTTCGAGGCCCTTGATCTGTCTTTTGGGCGTAATTCCGAGAGCCTTCAGCCCCTCCATGCGGCGCATCACGTTCCCCTTCCCTTCATAGAGCTGGTCCTTCGCTTTGGAGAAGGTCTTTTGCAGACGGTCAATCTGCCCTTCGACATCGGCGAACGTCTCGGAAAAAATCGAGAGCTTCTCGTAAAGTTCGGTAGCTGTTTTCACAATCTTCTCGACGTTTTTCCCCTGTCGGTCCTGCTGCCAAAGATTGAACGCAAGCTGGAGCGCCATCATAAGATTGCTCGGCGAAATAATGATGATGCCCTTCTGATAGGCGTAGCGGCTCAGGTCGGGCTGCTTCTTCATCGCGACCATATAGCTGTTCTCGATAGGCATGAACATCAGCACGTAGCCGATCGCGTCCTTGACCGTCTTGTCGTACCGTTTTTCGGCAAGTTCGTCGATATGCTTGCGCACGCTCCTGACATGCTCGGCGAGCATCCGCTGCGCGAGTTCTTCTGTCGGAGCCTCCGTCGCTGCCGCATATGCTGTCAGCGACACTTTCGAGTCTATAATTACTGAACGCCCTTCCGGGAATTTCACGATTACGTCGGGGCGCAGATTGCGACCCTCCTCGTCGGGGGTAACCTCCTGGATGAAATACTCCTCGTCGCGGCGCAGTCCGCTGTTGGCGAGCACCGATTCGAGAATCATCTCCCCCCAGTCCCCTTGGATTTTCGTGTCGCCCCGGAGCGCCTTGGTTAGGTTGGCGGCATCCTGGCCGATGCGGTCGGTCTGTTCGCGCATCAGTTTGACGGCCTGCTCCTGCTGTTGCTGGAACAGCTTCATCGAAGCGTCGAATGTATTGCGTATCTCCTTGCGCCCGACTTCCGACGCCGTGCGCGACTCCTCGACCGAGCGCTTGAACTCAGCGAACTGCTCGCGGATAGGCTTCAGTATCTCGCCCATCTGCTCGCGGTTGGTTTCCTGAAGCGCCGCCTGGCGCGCCTGGAGAAGGTCGGCAGCAGCGTTGCGCATCTCTTCCCGGAGCTTCTCAAGCCGGGCACTCCACTGTTTGTCGGCTTCCTGGCGGAGCGTTTCCTGATGCTGCCGTTCAGAAAGAATCTGTTTCATAGCGGCCTCCCGCGTCTCAGCGATTAGCTTGTCCGCCTCATCCTTAACGGCAGTCATCCGCTTTTCAGCATCCTCTTTTACGGCGTTAACCTGCGCTACCGACGCTGCCTGTGCGTCAGCAAGCTGGCGCTGGGCGACAGCCCGCTCGTCAGACAATTGCCGGGCCGACTGCTCCCTCGCCTCCGCAAGACGCAGCTCCGCGGCTTCCGTTTTCGCCCGTTCGGCAGCTAACGGCGCCGCGTTATGCTGTTTCCCTATCAGGAATCCCAATGCGGCGCCTATTAGCAGCCCCGCCAGGATTAGTATCGCTGTAATCATAATGATTGGTTATAGTCAATGAACGCGGCTCGCCGCGTCAGGTTCGATTTAAACTTTTTTGCCCTCCGCCTGCGACAACGGATTCGCTCCCGCGCCGTTCTCCATGCCGTCATCAGGGTGTTTGAAAAGCTTGTCCTCCTCGTCCAAATGGAAGTCTCGGCTCAGCATCGTTATAAATCGGGAAATCTGTTTGAGCGCGTCAAGTGTCTCCTGGCTCATCTCCTTCTTCTGCAGCCGCATCATCAGCATACCATAGAGTGCCGTGAAGCAGGTTTCGATTTCGCCTACCTTGGCGTCTCCGGCCTTCGACCGCAGCTCCACGATAAACGGGAGCGTTCTGTAGAACTCCGCTGAATATTCCGGGAACTCAGGGTCGTTGAGAAGCGCCTGATGGAGCCTTACGAGTTGGTTGAGCATATTCTTGTTTATCTGCAAATGCCCCTTCTCCGTAACCCCCTCGCGGCGCATCATGTCGATAAGGGACTCATACCATTGTGTCATTTCGACCTTCTGGGCCTCGTCGAGCTGGAACGAGTCTATGACATTGGCCTTGATTCGGTCGATGTCAAGCCCGTTGGCGCGTATAAGGTCCTCAATCTGCCACATATACAGGATATATTCGGCGATATTCTCTTTGCGTTTTTTGGATGCTATGATCATAAAGCTTTTTTCTTATTATAACAACAAAGTTAGCGTTTTTCTCCGTAGCGGCCAAACAACAAGAGAGACGCCGCGTCATATCGTTATGACCCGGCGTCTATTAGGTAGCCTGTAGAGGGGGCTTATTTACCCTGATGCTCGTATTTGAGGGTCATCGTGGGCTGGTCGCATACCTCGGCGGGGCCGAAGTACTGGATGGGGCCGGGATAGATGTAGCAGGTGTTAAGCGCCCACTCGTCGCGCTGGGCGGCGAACTTCTGGAAGGGAGCGCCGTCGAGGCGTACAAGCGCCTTTTGGATTACGGGCTTCATCTCGCCGTGGCGGCGTTCCATATTCATCATCATGGTCACGGGGATACCGCCGGCAATCCACTGCACGGAGGGCTTCGTCAGGTTGCGGACCGACGACATGTAACCCGTAACGCCCGAGCGGATAAGGCAGGACGCGTTGAAGCCGAGGGCGTAGCAGTAATCGGCGTCAAAGTTCGAGGGATCGGCGCAGCGGCCTTCGTAGCCGAAGAAGTGGTGCAGCGACTTGAAGGTGCCATTGTAGGTTCCTTCGGCCTTCATCTCCTCGAGACGCTTGCCAACCATTTCGCTGAGGAGCTTTTCGGTCTCGATAAGCGAAACCTGCACGTTGCCGTGGGGGTCGCGGTCAAGGCTGAGCTGGCGTGCGACGCCTTCGGGAAGCGACTCGTAGACGGCGGCGTTCTCCTTCGAGAGATGTGCGATGATGTAACCGCGCTGTTCGGCGGGAGCGAGGGCGGCAAACTCGGCCTCGTTCTTAGCCAGGAGATCGTTAAGCTCCGCGATCAGGCGCTTTACGGCGGGGATGAACTCAATCAGGCCTTCGGGAATCAGTACGGTACCGAAGTTCATGCCCTTCTCGGCGCGTGCGGCAACGATGCCGGCGATGTAATCCACCACCTGCGCGAGGGTCATGTCCTTCGCTTCAACCTCCTCGGAGATGATGCAGATGTTGGGCTGGGTCTGAAGCGCGCATTCCAGGGCGATATGGCTCGCGGAGCGGCCCATCAGCTTGATGAAATGGTAATATTTCTTAGCGGAGTTGCAGTCGCGCTGGATATTGCCGATAACCTCGGAGTAAACCTTGGTCGCAGTGTCGAAGCCGAAAGAGGTCTCGATCACGTCGTTCTTCAGGTCGCCGTCGATGGTCTTCGGGCAGCCGATTACCTGTACGCCGGCGTTGATGCTCTTGTAGTATTCGGCGAGAACGGCCGCATTGGTGTTGGAGTCGTCGCCGCCGATGATAACGAGCGCCTGGATGTTCAGCTCCTTGAGGATTTCCAGACCCTTGTCGAACTGTTCCTTGGTTTCGAGCTTCGTGCGGCCGGAGCCGATGATGTCGAAGCCCCCCGTGTTGCGGTAGTCGGCGATGAAGGGAGCGGTCAGCTCCATATATTTGTGGTCAACGAAACCGCCGGGACCCATGAGGAAGCCGTAGAGGCGGCTGTCGCGGTGAATCTTCTTGATGCCGTCGAAGAGGCCGCAGATCACGTTGTGACCGCCGGGAGCCTGGCCGCCGGACAGGATTACGCCGACATTGATGGGCTTGGAAGGCTGGGTGTTCGACGATTTCTCAAAACGGAGCTCGGGAAGGCCGTAGGTGTTCGGGAAAAGCTTCTTGATTTCCTCCTGGTCGGCCACAGAGTTTGTGGGCTGGCCTTCAACGGCTTTCACTGCGCCGGTTAAGACGATGGGCAGCTTAGGCTGGTAAGCTGCGCGGGCTTTTTGCAAAGCACTCTTTTTCATAGAGTTTTGGTTGTATATTGGGTTTGAATTTATGCTGAAGCAAACCGGCAAGGCGCGCCGCACCTTATCCACTACAAAGTTAGCAATTATGGCGGAATTGGCTTGTAAAATAATGTTAAGGGGGCTTCCCGCCTGATTAAACCGTGTCAGCTTAATGGAACTGTTAGCCCAAAACTTTAAGCCCGATAATCGATAAGATTAAGGTGGCGATAAAAAAGACGCGCCAGAATGTCGCCGGTTCGTGGAAGAACAAGATGCCTACAATCACAGCTCCCACTGCCCCGATTCCGGTCCAGACCGGGTAGACAGTCCCAATCGGGAGCCTTTCGGCCGCTTTCGCCATAAGAAACATACTCAGCGACAGCGTGGCGATAAATCCTACCCACCACCACACCAGTTCATTTCCGGTTGCCGTCTTTGTCTTTCCAAGGCAAAACGTAAAGCCGACCTCCATCAGCCCGGCTAAGATAAGAATAATCCAGTTCATAACGACTGCATTTTAGTTATCCTGTTCGAGGGCTGCAAGTAATCGGCTCGTAGCGTTACCGACACGATTCTCGGCGTCTCCTTCCCAAGGTTTCCGCAAAGATACCAATTTTCATATAAATCTTCATGATTTCGCAACCACCGTTAAGCCACGGAGGTTACGAAATTATGATTAATCCCTCGAAATTGCTAAATAATGGCGTACTTATCGTGGGAGGCATATGGCTCGGTCAACGGGTTATCAGCTCGCTCTGGATGTCCATGCTCACGGGCTTTCCGTTCATCGTAAAGGTGAGCCTACAGTTTTCAAACTCGGTAAGCTTTTTAAATTCCAGAACGAACCTGTTGCCGTTATGTCCTGTCACGCTTACTTTTTTCGCGGCAAGCTCCTCGTCGTTGTTGTATAGTTTCCAGTCCTTTAATTCCGTTACGCTTGACAGATCGGATGCCGGAAACTCAATTTGAATCGTGGTCTTGCCGTGCTTGTTGCTCAGACCTTTGAACTGCGGGGCCGCAAACACACTGCCTAATGACAACAGCGCTATCGCGACAGAGAGAATTGCTTTCTTCATATCAATATATTTGTTGTTACTACTATTAGAGAGTGTTTGAATTTCACTTCTATTCACTCAAAGAGGATTTTTCGGAGCGTTTTCCGCAAGTTGAAGAGGGAGCGATGCGGGCATCGTGACCGATGAAATTGGCGGAAAAAGCCCGAAAAGACCTTTGAGGGGATAGAAAGAAGACAGCTTCATGTTTCTTCGGGTTAAATTCAAACACTCTCTTAGATGCGGAAGTCCATTATTTAGTTGCACGCGTAGGGAATTTTATTTGCGTTTTTTAGGGAAAGGGAGCGCTTTCCAAAGCACCGAGATTACCTCCCGCGCTTTCCTCTCATTTGAAAAATCCAAAATATACCCCTCTTTCGCTCCCGTATAGGCGCACCCCGTTTCCGCATCCGCCATCAATGGAGCGACACAATCCAGTTTCTTGACAAACGCACGGTTATCGCAAGCTGTGATAACGCACTTCTCATTAACATAAATTACATATTCGCCCATCATCTTGCGGGCGCGAACCTCGCCAAGTGGCGCCAGCGCCTCGCATACCAGGTCTATAAATTCAATAGTGCAAGCCATGCCACGAAGTTACCACTTTCCCCGAAATTTCCCAAAAACATGCGCCTTTGCCGAACAGTTATTAATCCATTCAATCATTAATCATCCATTAAAACGATTAGCCTCAAATTATCCTTAAGTCTGATTGGCCGGAGGCCAATAATCTTGTTAACCCCGGGCAGCGCCCGGGGAAAAGCGACCATTCTAGGTTTGCCCCGGAGGGGGTATACTACGAATGACTGAGTCCAGCCCCTCCGAGGCTGGCATTGCTGTATCCCATCACCCCGGGCAACGCCCGGGGTTAACAAGATTAATGGCCTCCGGCCATATGTGAAATCAGGGGCTACTCTTTAATCCCCAATATATCCGCCTGATATTTATGGCCTGTAAACCAATAAATTTAGTGACTTTTGTCCTCACCATTTATCGGAGGAGGGCGAGGCGGGGGGCGGCTTTGGCTTCGGTCTCTAGATATTCGGCGTAGGGGTCGGAGAGGGGGGTGATTCCGCCGCCGGCATAGACGCTGAATCGGTTGCCGGAGATTTTGAGGCAACGCAGGTTGGCATAAGCGGCGAAGCGTTTCGGAGTCTTTACTGCGATAAATCCGCCGTAAAATTCGCGGTCGTGGGGTTCGAAACGCTCTATATCCGCAATTGCGGCTTCTTTCGGCGTCCCGCAAAGCGCTGGGGTCGGATTCAGCAGGTCAAGAACGGCAGAGTAGGGAACATCGCCGAGATTACCGCGGAAATACCTGCACAGGTGCTCGATATCGCCGTAAGGGAGGCTTTGTACTTCCGATTCCGAAAATGATACTCCGGCCCTGCGTAAGGTGTCAGCGATAAAGTCAGAAACGTAGCGATGCTCCCGGATATTCTTCTCGTCCCACGGTATCGGGTTGTCAGCAGTTCGCCGCGTTCCGGCAAGCGCCATTGTCGAAAAAGACCCGGCTGTCAGATCGACGTCCAACAATATTTCAGGGGTAGCGCCTATCCAGATTCCTTCCCCCGGCAGATTAAAGATATACCGGAATGTATCTGGGAATTGGCCCGAGAGCTGATGGAAAACCCTGCCGGCCGTAACTCCATCGCCGACACTCCCCGTAATCTCGCGCGAGAACACGGTCTTTCCGCTTCTCGCCGCGCACGACTCGATTACCTGCGTCACATTGGCAATATACCGGCTTTTCTCATCAACGCGGTTTGGTGACTTTGGTGGCCGGGGGACAGCGCTTCGACGGCCAACGGAGGAGGGGGTTACGCGTTCAGCATATGGCGCGAGCCATCGTCCGGCTTCCAGCACGCCGCACGGTTCCGACTTGCCGGGGAGCAGCGCGAATCCGAACGCTTCGCCCGACACGACAAGCGCGTCAATTTCTTCAGCGAAAAGCATTCTGCCCGCAATCTGACCTATCATTGTCCCTGTTAACGGCATTAGGTTATATTAAGCTCGCTATCAATTCAAAGGGATAGGCTTCCTCAACAATTACTTGATAGTAGCTTCCGGGCTTCAGGTCCGCGGTTTTGCGCACGAGCACTTCCGGATCCACCTCCGGAGAGTCCCACTGGGTGCGGCATACGTAGTAATCATCGTCCTCGCGGTCGACAACAACTTCGATTGTCTGCCCGATTTTTTCGTCCTGGATTTCTTGCGAAATCTCCTCCTGTGCGGCCATAAGGCGGTCGAGACGCTCCTGCTTGACTTCCGAAGGTATGTCGTCGCTGAAATGGTTGGCGCCGTAAGTACCTTCCTCCTCGCAGTAGGCGAACGCGCCCATCCGCTCGAAGCGGGTCTCTTTCGCAAATTTCAGAAGCTCCTCAAATTCGGCCTCCCCTTCGCCGGGAAAGCCTGTCATAAGGGTCGTGCGGATATGGATTCCCGGCACGCGGCGGCGCATCTCGGCGATAAGCTGCCGGGTCTCCTCCGCGGTTATATGCCGACGCATATTCTCCAGCACCTTGTCGGACGCGTGCTGGAGGGCTATATCCAGGTATTTGCAGACTTTCGGCTCACGGGCCATCACGTCGAGAACATCCATCGGGAAATCGGCAGGATAGGCGTAATGCAGGCGAATCCAATGAATCTTTTCGATTTTTGCCAGCCGTTTGACCAGCTCGGCGAGGCGTGACTCACCGTCGGAAAGATCGCGTCCGTAGCTCGACAGATCCTGGGCAATCACGTTTAATTCAGTGATTCCCTGTTCGGCAAGGTTTTCGGTCTCGGCAACAATATCGTCAATCGGCCTCGACCGAAATCGCCCGGTTATCAGAGGAATGGCACAGAATGAGCAGAAGCGGTTACACCCCTCGGCGATTTTCAGGTAAGCGTGGCTCGGCCCGGTCGTCACAATTCGGCGGTTACCGCAGTTCGGTGTTTCCCCGGGCGAGGTCGTATGGGAGGCCGCAAGGTCGTCGGCCAGCGAAATCCAGTCGAATTTTCCGTAAAACCGGTCGACTTCCGGCATTTCGGAGCGCAGGTCGTCGCGGTAACGCTCCGACAGACACCCCATAACATAAAGTTCCTTTATCAGCCCGTCCTCTTTCGCCTGTGCGAAACGGAGAATCTCTTCGACGGACTCCTCTTTGGCGTCACCGATGAAGCCGCAGGTATTTACAACAACGATGTCGGTAGGCTTATCTGTCTGATGATATGCCCGGAAACCTTTGTCGGAAAGGAGTTTGAGCACCTTCTCCGAATCCACGAGATTCTTGGAGCATCCGAGAGTTACGACATTGACAGAGGTTTTCTTGCTCATCTTAACGCTTAGATCTTGTCGCCGAAAAGGGATTCCACAAACTCCTTTTTGTGGAAAACCTGCAAGTCATTGATTCCTTCGCCGAGGCCGATATAGCGCACGGGAATCTTGAACTGGTCGGAGATTCCGATTACGACGCCACCCTTCGCGGTACCGTCGAGCTTCGTGATGGCGAGGGCGGTCACGTTAGTGGCGGCGGTAAACTGCTTGGCCTGCTCAAACGCATTCTGGCCCGTGGAGCCGTCAAGGACAAGAAGGACTTCGTGTGGCGCGCCGGGAACTACTTTCTGCATCACGTTGCGGATTTTCGTCAGCTCGTTCATAAGTCCCTTGTTGTTATGGAGGCGCCCCGCTGTGTCTATAATAACCACGTCATAGCCTTGCGCCTTGGCGGACTGCAGGGTGTCGAAAGCGACAGCCGCCGGGTCGGATCCCTGTTCCTGCTTCACGACGGGCACACCGGTGCGGTCGCCCCATACCTGCAACTGCTCTATGGCCGCGGCGCGGTAGGTGTCAGCAGCACCGAGCATCACCTTGTTGCCGGCCTGCTTGAACTGGGCTGCGAGCTTGCCGATGGTGGTTGTTTTTCCCACGCCGTTGACCCCTACTACCATAATGACGTGGGGGGCATGCCCCTCAGGTACTTTGAAGTCCTCGGTCGCGGCCTCGCTCCCGGTTTCGGCCAAAAGCTGGGAGATTTCGTCGCACAGGAGGGTGTTCAGTTCCGCGGAGCTGACATATTTGTCACGGGCAACTCGCTCCTGCAGCCGTTCGATTATTTTAAGGGTGGTATCAACTCCCACATCGGAAGTGATAAAAGCTTCTTCAAGATTGTCGAGCACCTCGTCGTCGACTTTCGATTTGCCGGCGATGGCGCGGGAAATTTTCGAGAACAGTCCCTGCTTCGTGCGTTCGAGGCCGTTGTCGAGTGTCTGTTTTTTCTCTTTTGAGAAGAAGTTGAAAAAGCCCATATATTTAAATCACACTTTAATAAATCACGCTGACGGGAAGTCGGCGGATGGATAAATCACGCGAAGTTACGAAAAAATTCTCAAACTGGGCGACGCTTATTCCTTGGAGGCGGTGCGGGTTATCTGGTCGCGGGCGATGGCAAGTTGCTTTTCGAGCCGCTGGCGGTTGACTGTACGCTCGCGGGCGTCAATCATTATTTTGGAATAACGGTAGGCGGCGGCGATAGCGGCCGACTGGTCGGCGCTCAGTTTCTGCGAACGCTCCTTCGCCCCGATGAAATGCAGCGTCAGAGGCGCGCCCTGGTTGTTGAAGGCGAACACGCCGATTGTGTCGGAAGCCTGAGGCGAGAAAGTTATAATCTCACCGCCGTCAATGCGGTAGTTGCTTTCCCCGTCGTAAGGCACCGGCTGCGCGGCGGCCCTCCCACCGTTGCCCGAAACGGCAATAGAGGTGTGTTTAAGGCCCCCTGACGGATTGACCGAAGACACGATATAGAACTCGCCGATTTCCGACACTCTCGGCTCGATGCCGGTAGTGTTCATGAAATCCGGACAATAGGTTTTTCCGTAAGTCCAGTACCCCTCGATCATCCCCGGGGTCTTTACCCAGCGGAGTGTCCCCTTGATGCGGTCGGCCTCGGCCTTTTCCGCCGCGATCGCAGAATCTGTCTGCTGGATTTCCGCCAGGGTAAGCTGTTCGATTACCTTTGGCCGGAGCGCCATGCCCGCGCGTTGCAGTTCGATCTCAGCCGGGAACCCTTTCTGCAAGGAGTCGAGGAGCGACTTCGCACCGTCGTAGTCGGCGCTGTCGAAAGCGTTCTGAGCCTGGTTCAGGAGGCCTTCGGCTTCCGGGTTTGCCTTCTTCCCGCAGGAAGAAACCGATAAAACCAGCGCGCAGGAGAGAGATGCGAATATTGTTCTATTCATAGCCTAATGCAGCAAATATAGTGTTAGTTTTTCCGGGTCAGATTCGACCTACATCCCGGACCCCTTTAACGGTTTTGATTTTCTTTATGATGGATGTAAGGGAAGCGTTGTCGGGTATGCCGATTACGAGCGTGCCCTGGAAGAGCCCGTCGTGGGAGTCAATCGAGATACTTCTCAGCGTCGTATTCTTTTCCTTGTTGATCACGGAGGTGATGTTTGTCACGATTCCTATGTCATCGCGGCCCACAACCCTCAGTGTTGCAGCAAATTGCTCCCCGATTTTGCCGGACCATTTCGTCGAGATAAGGCGGTAGGGGTATCGCTGGCGCATCGAAGGCGCGTTGGGGCAGTCGGTGCGATGGATTTTGACAACCCCGTCGGAGCTGACAAATCCGAAAACATCATCGCCGTAAATGGGGTTGCAGCAACGCGCGAACCTGTAATTCAGCCCTTTGACATCGTTGCCGATAACAAGCACGTCGCTGCTTCCTGTCCCGCTTTGGGCCGCTGCCTCGTCGGAATACTGTGACAGGACGAACTCGTCGGCAGACACATGCCCCGCGGAGGGCTCGGCCGGAGCCTCCGGCGCGAGGTAGCGGTCGGCAACGGTATTGACATCCAGCTTCTCGTCAGCGATTTCCCGATAGAAGTCGGTCGTTGTCTTATATCCGAGTTTCTTTATCAGGCGGCTTAGCTGCGCCTCGTCAAGCGCTATCTTGCGGTTTTTGAAGCGTCGCTGGAGCATCTCTCGGCCCAGCTCGGCGTTGCGGCTCTCCCGCTCTTTAAGCGTCTGGCGTATCTTGGTGCGGGCCTTGGAGGTGACGACAATGTTCAGCCAGTCCTGCTTGGGCTGCTGTGAAGGGGAGGTCTGAATCTCAACCGTATCGCCGGAGCGCAGCTTGTAGGTCAGCTTCTCGTTTTTGCCGTTAACCAGACCGCCGGTGCACGCAGCCCCGAGTTTCGTATGGATATTGAATGCGAAATCAAGCAGGGTGGCTCCGGCCGGGAGGCGGTAGAGGTCCCCTTTGGGAGTGAACACGAACACCTCCTTGTCGTAGACATCCATCTTGAAGTTGCGCACCAGCTCCATAGGGCCGGAATCGGCTGTCTCGAGTATGTCGCGGACATTGTTCATCCAGGCGTCCAGCCCACCCTCGCTCTTGATGCCCTTGTAGCGCCAGTGGGCGGCGAGGCCCTTTTCAGCCACCAGGTCCATGCGACGGGTGCGAATCTGCACCTCGACCCATTTCCCGCCCGGTCCGGCTACCGTTATGTGTAGGCTCTCGTAGCCGTTGCTCTTGGGAATCGAAATCCAGTCCTTCATTCGCGACGGATTCGGGCGGTACATGTCAGTTATGAGCGAGTAGGCCATCCAGCAGTCGCTCTTCTCCTTTTCCGGAGGGGTGTCGATAATGATACGGATAGCGAACAGGTCATAGATATGGTCTATGTCGGTTTTCTGCTTGCGGAGCTTGTTCCATATCGAGAAAATCGACTTAGTGCGCCCCTTAATGTCGAATGTCAGGCCGGCATCAAGCAGTTTCTCCTTTACCGGCTTGATAAACGCGTCGATATACAGGTCGCGTTCCTTCTTGCGCTCGTTCAGTTGGCGGGCGATGGAGGTATATGTCTCGCGGTCGGTATATTTGAGCGACATGTCTTCCAGGTCGCTCTTGATGGAGTAAAGGCCGAGGCGGTGGGCAAGGGACGCGTAGAGGTAGTTCGCCTCATAGGCGAGGTCCTTTACGCGGCGCTCGTCGGGATGATGGTTGACGAGGCGCATAAGCACCAGACGGTCAACTATCATAATTATGATTACGCGGATATCCTCTGCGAACGTCATCAGCAGGCGGCGGAAGTTCTCAGAATCGACCGAGGCGCCGCGGGTATAGAGGGATGTGGCTTTCAGAAGCCCTCGTACGAGCTTGGCGACATCATCGTTCCATTCCCGGCCGACAGCCTCCTCATCCATCATACCGGTGCGGCAAAGCTGGTGGAGGAGTATGGCAGCGACGATGTTGCGGTCAGGGCTTACGCGGTCGCAGAAAGCGACGGCGGTCTGCATCGCCCGCAGCAAATGGCTGTTTCCGAACTTGTCGCGGCTGATTCCTCCCTCGGTCGCGCCCTTAGCGAGTATGCGCCTCATGCGCCCGACATCTCCCGCCGCAATCACGTCGCGGGTTCCTCGGAGCAGGGCGGCGTAATGGCGGGGCAGGGCAAGCACCTCCTCAGCAGTGAGTGCCGGGGCTTGTTCGGCGGTATTCGGTTTATCAGTCAGTTCGGTCATAATCACTCTTGGGGTTGGCCGTGTTCGATAATATAGTCTTTCACCTCCTGGAAGAGACGGGTAGCGAACACGAACTCGTTAAGCGCCTCGTTGGCGGTGGTAAAAATCTTGTTCTTGTCGCCGATCCACTCGCGGTGCCCCTTGTTGATAAAGACAATGTTTTCGCCGATACCGAGCACGGAGTTCATGTCGTGGGTATTGATGATAGTCGTTATGTTGTATTCGTGGGTAATGTCGTGGAGCAGTTCGTCGATAAGGATTGAAGTCTTCGGGTCGAGACCGGAGTTCGGCTCGTCGCAAAACAGGTATTTCGGGTTCAGCGCTATCGCGCGGGCGATCGCGACGCGCTTCTGCATACCGCCGGAAATTTCCGAGGGGTATTTAGATTCGGCGCCCTGGAGGTTGACGCGCTCGAGGCAGAAACGGGCTCGGTCGAGCATCTCCCCCTTGCCCATCTCCGTGAACATTGTCAGGGGGAACATCACGTTGCCGAGCACGGTTTCGGAATCAAAGAGCGCGGAACCCTGGAAAAGCATCCCGATTTCCTTGCGCAGTTCCTTGACCTGTTTGGAGGTCATTTCGAGAAGGTCTCGGCCGTCATAAAGAATCTGACCCACTTCCGGGCGGACCAGGCCGATCATGCTCTTCATGAGCACCGTCTTTCCCGAGCCGCTCTGTCCGATAATCAGGTTTGTGCGCCCGGTATAGAATTTCGCCGATACGTCGTGGAGGATTGTGCGGCCGTCAAACGATTTAGTTATGTTCTTTACCTCAATCATTGCAGAAGGACCTTAGTAAGTATAACGTCGAAAAGCAGGATAAGGATCGAGCTTGACACGACAGCGTTGGTAGAAGCCTTTCCGACCTGCAGCGCTCCCCCTTTGACGTAGTAGCCGAAGAAAGAGGCCACCGAAGCGATTATGAAGGCGAAGACGAGCGACTTGATCAGGCCGTACCATACGTACCATTCGATAAAGTATGCCTGTATGCCATAGACGTAGCGTGTGACACTTATCATATCGGTAAACGCCGCGACGAAATAACCTCCAAGGAGCGCTGTCCCGATACAGAACACGCCGAGAATCGGCATGAAGGCGACAAAGCCGACTATCTTGGGAAGCACGAGGTAATTGGCCGAGTTGACACCCATTATGTCAAGCGCGTCAATCTGCTCCGTAACCCTCATGGTGCCGATTTCCGAAGCGATATTCGAGCCGACCTTGCCCGCGAGAATCAGACAGAGAATCGAGTTTGAAAATTCGAGGAGGACGATGTCGCGGGTGGCGAGTCCGACAGAATAGGCGGGCATCAGGGGGTTGGAGGTATTGAGCTTCATCTGAATGGTGCAGACGGCGCCGATAAACACCGAAATCACGATAACGAGGGGTATAGAATCGATGCCGAGCTTTACGATTTCCGCAACAGTGCGGCGGCCGAAAACGCCCCAGCGGTCTGGGACGCTGAAGGTGCGTCCCATAAAACGGCAGTACTTGCCAAGCTGTTCGAGCGACTTGTCAATTACCATACAGTATAATCTGAATATCTTTAGTCGTTATGAATACGTCATCGGAGCGCTTGCCGGAGGTATCTCCTGCTCCGAATATCGGACAAAGTTACTACTTTTTCCAAGATTCCGGGAGGGTAATGCGCCGAATGTGCGAAAAAAACATTAAATTCGCACCATAATTTCAACGCAACATATCCGCCGTATGCTCATCATAGGTATCGCCGGTGGTACCGGGTCCGGAAAAACCACCGTGGTAAACAAGATTATATCCAGCTTCCCCGCGGGGGAGGTGGCCGTCATTCCACAGGATAATTACTACAAGGACTCGTCGCACATCCCGCCTGAGGAGCGGTCGAAAATCAATTTCGACGAGCCGGCCGCGATTGAATGGACGCTCCTCGCCCAGCATCTCAGAATGCTGAAAGAGGGGCACACTATTGAAATGCCCACTTACAGCTACCTGACCTGCACACGCCAGAAGGAGACAATCACGGTAAAACCTTCCGACGTTGTCATCGTGGAAGGTATTCTCGTGCTGTGCGACCCTGTGATGCGGCAGATGATGGACGTTAAATGCTTCGTCGACGCAGATGCGGATGACCGCCTGATACGCGTCATCGCCCGCGACTGTATCGAGCGCGGCCGCACGCCCCAGATGGTTATCGACCGTTACGAGGATGTGCTGAAGCCCATGCACTGCATGTATATCGAGCCTTCCAAACGCTTTGCCGACCTGATTATACCCCAGGGCGGAACCAACTCCGTAGCGATAGGGCTGCTTACCGACTATATCCAGGGTCGTCTCGAACGCAACAAATAACCCGGCTCGTATGGATGAACAGCAGCAGTCAGTGGGGGAGGGAATAGCGAACCCGGAGGCAACGGCGCAGGTAGCGGCGGAAACGACCCACGGCACCCCGGAGAAGATGGTCCTCCGAACGGAGAATCTCGTAAAGAAATACGGGCGGCGCACTGTCGTCAACCACGTGTCTATTGATGTCACGCAGGGTGAAATCGTCGGACTTCTCGGACCGAACGGAGCCGGAAAGACCACGACATTCTATATGACCACCGGGCTTATTACCCCCAACGAGGGGAGCATCTATCTTAACGACACGAATATCACGAAGTTTCCTGTTTACCGCCGCGCCCAGCACGGGATCGGATACCTTGCCCAGGAGGCATCGGTGTTCCGCAAGATGTCGGTCGAGAACAATATCCGCTCCATCCTCGAGATGACGAAAATGAGCGCCGAGGAGCAGCGCGACAAATTGGAGAGCCTGATCGCGGAGTTCCGCCTGCAAAAAGTGCGCAAGAATCTCGGCGACCAACTGTCGGGCGGTGAACGACGCCGCACGGAGATTGCCCGTTGCCTGGCCATTAACCCGAAATTCATAATGCTCGACGAGCCGTTCGCCGGAGTCGACCCGATCGCGGTAGAGGATATTCAGGAGGTTGTATATAAGCTCAAAAGCAAGAATATCGGCATCCTTATAACGGACCACAACGCCCAGGAGACCCTCCGAATAACCGACCGCGCCTATCTGCTGTTTGACGGCAAGATTCTGTTCCAGGGCACGTCGGAGGAGCTGGCCGACAACCCGGTAGTGCGCGAGAAATATCTCGGGCGCAACTTCATTTTCAACCGCAAAAAATTCAGTTGAACTTAGAGGGCGTGTCATAACGGCCCATCTGGGTCGTCGCTTGAAGGTTCGGCCTCGGTCACAATCTTCAGATTGCTCCCATCGGCCTCACCTCCAAGCTCCTACCATCTGAACCGTTCTGACAACACCCTCCCATCCGGCTACGCAGAGCGCTGTGTCATAATAATGACACAGCGCTCTGATGAAAGAAGGCGCGGTCAACGCGCCTTCATCATTACGCGGGCGAGGGCGCGCTTGTCGTCGCGCTCGCGGATGCTCTGTCGCTTGTCGTATTCCTTCTTACCTCTGGCAATCCCAATAACGAGCTTCGCATAGCCGCGGTCGCTGATAAACAGCCGTAACGGGACGATAGTGAATCCGGCTTCCTTGCCGTTTTTCTCCAGCTCCCTGATTTCCTTCTTATTCAATAGCAGTTTACGCTCGCGGCGCTCGGTATGGTTGTTGTAAGTTCCGTAGAAATACTCGGCGATATACATATTCTTCACCCATACCTCGCCGTTGTTGACGTAGCAGAAAGTGTCGGCCAGGGAGGCTTTCCCCTGGCGAATGGACTTGATTTCAGTTCCGGTCAATACGATTCCGGCAGTAAACGTGTCGGAAATGGCGTAATCAAAGCTGGCACGACGGTTCTTTATGTTGACCTCCTTGAATTTCATCTTTGCTGCTGACATGGCGGTAATGTTTTAAAAAATTTTCTGAATTGCTGTCTGCCACTGCTTAAATAAGGCTGTTGAAAATAAAGGAGAGTCCGTAATAGCTCCCGAGGATGCAGCCGGTAGAGAGGAGCATGAACAGACCCTCCTTCCGAGCGCTGACCCCGGCGAAACGGCATCCTTTCCACAACACAAAAACCGTGTACAGCGGGAGGAAGTTCAGTATGGCGATTCTTACCTTGACAATATTGGCAATCAAGCCTATAATAGCAATAATGGCGAGGGTGTACATCACCATAAGCTGATACCGGGAAGAGCCGTTGTCGGTGGTTTCATCGTCAGTCAGCCTGGGCATATATGTTGCCATGACCCACGACGCAATATAGAAGCTCAAGAACAGAGATACGAACATCACAAGCCCGCGGGACAGCGCGTCAAGGAAATGAACGCCGTAGAGCATTGGGACAAACGACGACGCGGAACACACCGCTACCAGGGGAAGGAATCTTTCGCGATACACGCGACGTGCCTCCTCGGGGGTCTCCGCGAGGTCATCGGCCACATCCTCCCAACCATTGGCTGGGCCGAGCACTAACTGCAATATTTGTCGAAGGAATCTCAGCAATTATCTTGTATTCTGAAAATAATATAAATCTGACTGATGAGAATAACGGGACCGCAGGACGGCACGCTTTTCTCAAACAGAATGCAAAATTAACAAATAACACTCATTCCGCAAAACACAAAATAGCCCCCGCGTCCGGAATTATGGACGGGGGGCGGTAACTTATCGCAGAACGGTTTTACGAATGAAGCTTGTCGGCGAGATTCTTGGCGGCATCGGCCCCTTTGTCAAGGGCGTTGGCGGCAAATTCTTTCACGTTGTCGAGAACGCCACCCTTGGCGGTCGCGGCCTCCTTGAGGTTGTTGATTTTGTCAGTCGCAGCCTCTTTGAGGTCGGCAAACTTATCGGCCGCTGCTTCCTTGATGTCGCTGATTTTGTCGGCGGCCTGGTCTTTAAGGCCTTTGGCTTCTTCCTGGGCGGCAACGCGGGCCGCGGTGGCGCTCACCTGCGCCGCGTCTTTAGAAACCTCGGCGGCAGTCTGCGCGATGTTGATGTTCTTGTTGCAGGTCATAATTTTTAGTGTTTAGATGTTTTGATTTTCAGTTCTCGAAAATTAAACGTCGATATAAGCCGCTGGGTTCTCGATCGTAGTCAAATTAGGCCTAATAAGTGTTAAACCGATTAGAGGAAATGGGTGCAGCATATATCAGTAACCCATATCCATAGCGGGCAGAAGGCCACGAACAACACGACGTTAAGCGCGAGCGAAGAGGTCGACTCGGCAACGTAGGTGTTATACTCGCTCGCGATTATGATGCCGGAGAACGCAGGGGGCAGAGCGCATGCGACAACGAGCATCTTCAGGTTAAGGGGATCCATCTTGAACACGAGTCCAGCGATCAGCACGAGGGCCGGCATCATTATGAGCTTGAGGATACAGCCGAGTATTCCCTGCCAGTCAATCTTCACTTTGACGGCGGAAAGGGTAATACCCGCGGCGAAGACCGCCATAGAGGCATTTGCGCCCTTGATCAGGTCAAAAGAGGGGCTTGCCCACTTAGGCCAGGGTATTCCGACAACTACCCAGATTACGGCCAGGATAGGAGCCCAGGCGACAGGCTGTTCCAACGCGTGGATTACCGGCTTCCAGGCGCTCGGCTTCTTTGCCCCGGCGGGAAGCGGCTTCAGTTTCTCGTTGGCAGAGTTCAGAAGGGAAAGGCCGACCGGAATACCAACGGCGTTGACTACGATACCGACAATCGCCACCACAAGAGCCACATAAGGGGTAGTGCCGAATATAGGTTCCAGCACGGCGAACCCTAGGAAACCGATTGTCGGGGAGCCGCATACCAAGGCCATGATCGCGCCGTCGGCAGCGGTGTTCTTCTTGAAGCAGTAAGTGTAGATGTAATAGACTGCCATAAAGCAGACCATTATCACTACAAGCGAGATAAGCGACAACTTGATATCTTTCACGAGCATCTCGCGGTCGGCTTCAACGATAGAGACAAACAGAGCGGCAGGAAGAGCGTAGTCGAGCACTACCTTGTTAAACGACTTGGCGTTTTCGCCGGTGAATATCCCCTTTTTGCCGGAAATGTACCCGGCAAGCATCACCACGATAATCGGGACTATCGCGTAGATGAGGATGTGTGATATGTTATTCATAACTCAGGGGATTAAAATGAGGGTGATGCAAAAGGACATGTTAAGATATGCTAAAACTTTTGTAGGGACGCGGCGTGCCGCGTCAGGGTAAGAAATTCATATAACTTGTGACTTATTACGCGGCACGCCGCGTCCCTACTCGTATTCAGTTGTGCAACACTCTCGGATTGATAAATAGTTGAATCTGGTTGTCAGACCGTTACGGGGATGAGGCTTGCCGGGTTCAGGTAGCCGATATGACCGCTTTCCTTGCCCGCATCGGCGGCGAGCTGCACGTCAATCAGCGCCGGTGCCTTCGAGGCGATAGCCTCCTTGAGGGCGGCGGCATATTCGTCGGGAGTGGTGACATAATATGCCTTGGCTCCGAAGGCTTCGGCCAGCTTGTCGTAACGGGCGTTGATGTCGAGCGTCGTCGGCGCCGGATCGGTAGTCTTGTCGAGTGGTTCGCCTATTCCGTTGTAAATACCTCCGTTGTTGAAGATACATACCGTAACGGGAAGTTTGTAGCGGCAGATGGTCGAGAAATCCATTCCCGAGAAGCCGAAAGCGGAATCTCCTTCGATAGCCACGACGCTCTTGCCGGTAGCGACTGCGGCTCCGACGGCGGAACCCATACCCATGCCCATGATAGCCCAGGTGGCGCAGTCTACGCGGTGGCGCGGGAGCGACATATCGATTGAGTCGCGGGTATCATCGAGAGTGTTGGCACCTTCATTTACGAGTATTACGTCAGGGTTGGCCTCAATAACCTCTTTGGCTGCGCTGAGGGCGCTCCAATGTGTCATCGGAACGGTCTTTACGGCGAGCCGCTCGGCGAACTTGGCGTTTTTAACCTTAGTCTGAGCCTGCAGTCCGGGTACCCACGCAGCATCCATCGACATTTTGTAAGAAGGGAGGCTGTTCAGCATAGCTTCGAGAGAGCTGCGGAGGTCACCTACGACAGGCGCGTCAATCTGACGGTTGCAGTCAATCTCGACGGGGTCGATATCGAGCTGGATGAACTTGGTATCGGGGCTCCATTTGCCATGGCCGCGGCTCAGAAGCCAGTTAAGACGAGCGCCTACCAGGACCACAACGTCGGCCTCTTCCATAATTGTCGAGCGGCAGGAGAGGGCACTGAGCGGATGCTTGTCGGGCATCAGGCCCTTCGCCATCGACATGGGATAGAACGGTATGCCGGTCTTTTCAACAAGTTGAGTCAGGAGGTCTTCAACCTGCGCGAAGGCAGCTCCCTTGCCGAAAATGAAAGCCGGTTTCTTCGCGGATGCGAGGAGCTTCATAGCGCGGTCGACCGACGCGGGGGAAGGAACCATGGCGGGCTGGGGGTCAACAGGCGTGAAGAGTAGCTTCTCGGCAACATCGTGGTCGACAATCTGTCCCAGGCAAGGCGCGGTAATATCGAGATACACACCGCCGGGACGGCCGGAAATCGCGGTGCGATAGGCGCGGACCACGGCGATAGGAATATCCTCGGCCCGGTTTACGCGGTAGGCGGCCTTTGCTACGGTTTTAGCTACGCTGTACTGGTCAAGCGCCTCATAGTTACCCTGGTTAAGGTCGATAGGCTCGCGCTCCGACGAGCCGGAAATCTGAATCATCGGGTAGCAGTTCACGGTGGCGTTGGCCGTGGCGGTAATTCCGTTCATAAATCCGAGAGAGGAGACCGTCAGAAGAACGCCGGGTTTCCCGGTCAGGTAGCCGTGGGTCGCGGCGGCCATGCCGGCCTGCTGCTCGTGGCGGAATCCTACGAAACGGATTCCCTGGCCCTGGGCAATATAAGCTGCTTCCGTAACAGGAATACCGACAAGGCCGTAAATTGTGTCAATTCCGACTTTCTTCAACGCCTGTGCCAGGATGTACATTCCCGTAACCTGTTCGGGAAATTTCGGCTCAGCGGCCGGTTTGCATCCGCACCCGGTAGCGCCGTTTTTAGTTGTATCTTGCATAGTGAATATTTTTTAGTATGAAAAAAGTTTTTAGTTGCCGGATGTTGTCAGCGCCGTTTAAGCGACGCTTACGCGTCCGGCAGCTAAAAACCCCTAACAACTAAAAACTATGGATTCATATTGATTATCTAACGTCGGTTACTCACCTCTGGTCACGGAGTTACGCCTGCGGCTTGGGAAGCGGGGCGGTTGTCCCGTTCTTCGCGAACCCGGCAATCTGCTCGTCGGTATAACCGTAGGCCTTCAATACCTCTTCGGTGTTTCCTCCAAGCGTAGGACAGGGGCCGTAGGTAGGCTGGAAGTTCGAGAGGGTGAAGGGGCATCCTACCGTAACGAACTCACCGACCTTTCCGCCCTGGTTGATTTTCACGAGAGTGTTGCCGTCGTAAAGAGTGGGGTCGGTCATAATCTCCTTGGTGGAGAGCACGGGGCCGACAGGAACTCCGCCTTTGGAAAGCATCTCCGTTACCTCGTACTTGTCCTTGGTGATGGTGAAGGATTCGATGCGTTTGTAGATTTCCTGTTTGTGGCGGTCGCGGGCATCGGCAGTGTTGAAATCCGGGTTTGTGAGCCAGTCCTCGAATCCGAGAGCCTTGCACGCAAGCTCGAAATCCTTGGCACCGCGCTGGAGGATGACATAGACATACGCGTTAGGATCGGTTTCCCAGCCCTTGCATTTGTAAGTCCATCCGAGAACGCCGCTGCCCTCCTGGTTGCCGCTTCGGGGAACGAAGTCGCCGAATTTCTCGTCAGGGTACTGCGGGAACTGCGTCAGATAGCCGATTTTATCGAGAGTAAGCTGGTCGCGGGTCTTGATACGGCAGAGGTTCAGGCAGGCGTTGTGCATCGACTGGTATACATAGCACCCTTCGCCTGTCTTTTCGCGCTGGATAAGGGCGGTAAGGATGCCAATCAGACAGTGCATGCCGGTATTGGAATCGCCGAGCGCCGCACCAGACTGGGTCGGGATGTTTTCAGGACCGTACCACCAGCCGGTAGTCGAAGCCGCTCCGGCGGTAACCTGGGCGACAGGCTCGTAGGCTTTCAAGTCCTTGAACTTCGAGGAGAGAGGGAACCCCTTGATTGTCGCGTAGATACATTTGGGGTTCAGCTTATGGACCTCTTCCCAACTGAATCCGAGCTTGTCCATAGCACCCGGATGGAGGTTCTCTATGAATACGTCCGCGGTCTGGATAAGTTTTGTAAGGATAGCCTTTCCGTCGGGAGTTTTCGCATCGAGGGCGAGAGACTTCTTGTCGGAGTTGAGCTGCAGGAAATAGTAGCTCGGGCAGTCAGGATCAAACTGGAGCTCTTTACGAGTAGCGTCTCCGACTCCCGGGCGCTCGATTTTGATAACGTCGGCACCCATCCAGGCCAGCATCTGTGTACATGAAGGGCCGGACTGGACTTCCGTGAAGTCGATAACCTTGATGCCTTGCAAAGGAGCAGTGTTCATAGTGATTTTATAGTTTTAGTTGTTTATTCAGTATAATTAATCAGCCTTTCGGGCTTTTCTGCCATAATAACAAAACGGGGATGATGAAAGTTGGCGTATTCGGGGCATTTTTTGTAATTTTGTAATCCTAATCCGAGCGGAAAAAATATATGAGCGTAACTATATTAGGTATAGAATCGTCGTGTGACGACACCTCGGCCGCGGTAATTCGCGACGGCATATTGCTCTCCAATGTCATTGCCTCGCAAAGCGTTCACGAGGAGTACGGGGGAGTAGTACCCGAACTCGCTTCGAGGACTCATCAGCAGAATATTGTTCCCGTTGTTGATGCCGCGATACGCCGGGCAGGCATTTCAAAGACCGATCTTTCGGCAATCGCTTTCACCCGCGGGCCGGGACTGTTAGGCTCGCTGCTTGTAGGGACCTCCTTCGCCAAGGGGCTGTCCCTGGGGTTGCGCATACCCATAATTGATGTTAATCATCTGCACGGGCACGTTCTTAGCCACTTCGTGCGGCGCTCTGCCGATGACCTCGTACCTGAATTTCCGTTTATATGTCTGCTTGTGTCGGGAGGAAATTCCCAGATTGTCCTTGTAAAAAATTACAACGACATGGAAATCCTCGGACAGACAATCGACGACGCGGCCGGAGAGGCGTTTGACAAATGTGCGAAAGTAATGGGCCTACCTTACCCCGGAGGCCCGCACATAGACCGCCTCGCGGCAATTGGGAATCCCGACGCGTTCAAGTTCGCCAAGCCACGTATCCCTGAGTTGGATTACAGCTTCAGCGGGCTGAAGACATCGTTTCTGTACACTCTGCGCGACAACCTCCGCAAAGACCCCGATTTCATAACCAAGAACCAGGCTGACCTCGCCGCGTCGCTGCAACGCACAATTATAGACATACTTATGGAGAAGCTCGACATGGCGGTAAAGAAAACGGGGGTGCGCACTATCGCGATCGGAGGAGGCGTTTCGGCCAATTCAGGGGTGCGCGATGCCGTCGCCAAGTATTGCGAATCACACGGAATCGAGGCGTTTATTCCTGAACGGGCGTTCACTACTGACAACGCCGCCATGGTCGCGATAGCCGGCTACTTCAAATATCTCGACAAGAAATTCTGTTCGTACTCCGAAGCTCCTTACGCGAGAGTTTCCTTATAATATATATACGATGATAAAAGACCTCATAGCCAAACTTCGCGCACAGGGACTTACCGTCTCCACCGCCGAGAGCTGCACGGGAGGCACGATCGCGTCCTCGATAACCGCTGTTGCCGGAGCATCCGACGTGTTTCTCGGAGGAGTCGTATCGTATTCCAACGAGGCGAAAGAGAATATCCTCGGCGTTTCCCACGAGACCTTGCTGATTCACGGGGCTGTCTCACGACAGACCGTAAGGCAGATGGTTGAAGGAGCGTGCCGCGTGCTCCATACCGATTGCGCCGTAGCCACGTCTGGAATAGCGGGCCCCGGAGGTGGAACACCACAGAAACCGGTCGGGACGGTATGGATGGCCTGGAAGACCCCGGCTGGAATCACTACCGAGCTTCACCACTTTGAGGGCTCGCGCGCGGAGGTAATCGCAGCCGCCACGGAGAAAGCGTTGAGCCGCCTGTCAGAGCTTATCTACTAAATCCGAAAACGACAAATAACGAAAGGCCGGACGTTAACGTCCGGCCTTTCGTCGTTTCTATATTATTTATCAGGGTTTTACAGCCTTGAAGCTCATATCGAGACCTTTGACCGAGTGGGTCAGAGCTCCGACTGAGATGAAGTCAACACCGGCTTCTCCGTAGGGACGGATTGTGTCGAGGGTAATGCCGCCGGAAGATTCGATTTCGGTGCGGCCGTTGATTAGTTTTACCGCCTCGGCGGTACGCTCAGGAGTGAAGTTGTCGAGCATTATGCGGTCGACATTCTCCGCGAGTGCCTGGTTAATCTCGTCGGTATCGCGGACTTCGACCTCGATTTTAAGGTCTTTGCCGTTTTCAGCGCACCACTTGCGGGCGGCCTCGACAGCCTGATGGATGCCTCCGGCAAAATCCACGTGGTTGTCCTTGATCAGGACCATATCGTAAAGTCCCATGCGGTGGTTTCCGCCTCCTCCGATTTTCACGGCTTCCTTTTCGAGGACACGCATGCCGGGTGTGGTTTTACGGGTGTCGATAACTTTGGCCTTGGTTCCGGCAAGACGCTCCTGGTAACGTGCGGTAACCGTGGCGATTCCGCTCATACGCTGCATTATGTTGAGCATCACGCGCTCTGTCTGGAGAAGGGAGCGCACCGGGCCTTCAACAACAAAGGCGATATCGCCGGGCTTGACATGGCTACCGTCAGGAATCATGACGGTCATTGTCAGCGACGGGTCGAATTTCTGAAACACCATACGGGCAATCTCGACACCGGCGAGAATCCCTTCCTCCTTGACTATAAGCCGCTGGGCACCCATCTCATCGGCGGGGATTGTCGAAAGCGTTGTAGCGTCGCCGTCGCCTACATCCTCGGCGAACGCGAGCGTCAGCAGGTCGTCTATAAGTTCTTCGCGAGACTTCATATCCGTTAATTTTATTAATTTTGCACAAAGTTACACAAACCCGACCGAAAACCCAACACGGCGACATGAAAATAACCCTCCTTGTAATAGGCAAGACCACCACGGCAAGCATAGCGGCAGGAATAGCCGACTACGCGGCCCGCGTAAACCGCTATATACCGTTCGAGATAGTGACGCTTCCCGACGCGCGCGCTTCAAAATCAATGACCGAGGCAAAGCAGAAGGAGGCCGAGGGGAAACTTATCCTCGGCTCGCTCAAGCCGGGCGACAGGCTCGCGCTCCTCGACGAGCGCGGGGTTGAAATGACATCCCGCCAGTTCTCCGAGATGCTTGAACGAAGGGCACAGACGGTAGGGAAGCGGTTCGTTTTCGCTGTCGGGGGACCATACGGATTTTCCGAGGAGGTTTACGCCAGGGCTGACGAAAAGCTGTCACTTTCAAAAATGACGTTCCCCCACGAACTTGTCCGTCTCTTTTTCGTAGAACAGCTTTACCGGGCGCAGACTATCTCGCGCGGCGAGCCGTACCATCACGACTGACGCTCGTTCCCGAAAACGGCACAACGGGGGATGGTTCTGCGCGAAATTTCCCAAGGGAGGCGAACAAGAGCGGCATCATCATTGTTCCGAGTTTAGGATAATGAATGAAAGCTTATGATTTGGATTGCCCTCGGAATAATGATCGCGGCCTGGACCTGCCTTATCGCGGCGCGGGTTATCAAACTTCACACGAGTCTGATCAGACACAAACGCCATCACCTGCGGATCCAACGCCGGAAAATATGCAACGGCCTTCGTTACACGGGGCTGTCGCTCTGCCTGGCGAGCCTGGTACTTTTCCTGATTTTTGAGTTTTCAAGCAATCAAATATAAGCGGCTGCACACTTAACGTGCTACCGTATAACAACTAAAAACGACTTACGCGATGCAAATTGGTGAGATTATTCCCGACACGCTTGGTGTCGATGGAGAAGGACGCCTGGTTACAGCAAACGGCGACTATCCCCACACTCCGTTAATCATTTATTTCTATCCTAAGGATAACACTCCAGGATGCACGGCAGAAGCATGCTCTATCCGCGACGGCTTCGCCGAGCTCCGTGCCAAAGGTTACACGGTTATAGGCATCAGCCGAGACACGCCGGAAAGCCACAAGCGTTTCGCAGCGAAACACGAACTTCCCTTCACGCTCCTTACCGACATAACCGGAGAGGTCTGCGAGGCGTTCGGAGTCTGGAAATTGAAAAAAATGGCCGGCCGCGAATATATGGGCATCGTGCGTACCACGTTTATTACCGACGCAGACCACGTTGTAACCCACATAATCAACAAGGTCAACACAAAAGATGCCGCCAACCAGATTCTGAAAGTGGTTGACGGCAAATAAGTTCTAAACTTCAGAAGAGCTTATTTTAGCAAAGGAAGCTCTTTGAGAGATGATATTATCGAAGGATGGACAACGGCGTCTTCGTCGGCGGTCCATCCTTTCCCTTTCAGCCAGGCGACTTCGCAGCCGAGCGAGAGGGCAGGGAGAATATCTTTTTTATATGAATCGCCGACGACAAGCACTTCCTCCGGTTTCAGACCGAGTGCGTCAACGCCCAATTGGAATATAGCCGGGTCTGGCTTGCGCACGCCGACAACGGCGCTCTCAATGATTGTCGGGAAATATTTCTTTAGTCCGAAATCAGAGAGGACCGCCTCGATATTCCCGTAGAAGTTGCTTACGAGCACCATAGGGTACTTGCGCGAGAGCGTTTCCAGGACTTCGGCTGCCTCGGCTGTGCATCGGCGCGCCTGTCCGTAACAGTAGTCGGCTACGACTGGGGCTTTCTCCGCGGCAACGGCTTCAGAAATCAAGCCCTCAGAAACGAGCGGACGCATCTCGATTTCCACCTTTTTGAGCAACAGCGTATGGAAATTATCCTCCGGGAGGATTACAAGATTGGTCGCAAGATAACGCTCGGCGTAGACGTACGCGTCGCGGAACTGCTCTTTGTTTATCTTGGAATCGAGACCGGCATGGCGGTATCCGTCCCACAGAATCTCGCTCCAATGAGTACCGCGGCTGTCAATCGTGCCGCCGTAGTCGAATATAATTCCTTTAATATTTCCCATCTTCAAGTTCCCGTGTAAACTGACGGCAGATTTTCTCGTGCCGGGTAATCATGTAAACCATAAGGATGTTGAGCACCACAAGCTCGAATGCGAAATACAGCCAGGGCATCATCAGGAACAGAGAGACGAAGAGCGCGATCGTACGCCAGTTGAACGACAGGATGTTGGTGTACTTCATCAGGGGGAGACTCTTGCGGCGGAAAGCGTCGCGGAACGACTGGGGTATCCGGCCGTCGGGAAATCTCCTCGCTAACTCGCGGCGTAACGCCTGCATAGCGCGGGTATTTGATTCCTGGTTGACGGTATAGTTCGTATAAAACGTGAGGGTCAGCTTCTTCCAGAAATTCTCTTTCCAGCTAAGCTCGGCAAGTTTCTTTTTCAGTTCGCTGGCGGTGTCAAGCTCGCTCCCTTCCTCTCCTTTGAGGAAATAGAGGTGGAACTGGCGATAGTAGTCGGCTGACGCGGCCTGCTTGGCGTGGCAGATGCCGGTGACAACCGCTATAACCCATATCAGCCAGGGATGAGCGGAGAAAAACTCAGAGGTCACATTTTCGCGGAGGCATATGGCGACATATATTGTCGCGAACCAGAAGTCGCCTGACAGTCCGTCGAGAATGCGGCCGATACGGGAATACTGTCCGGTCATCCTCGCCAACTGGCCGTCGGCCGAGTCAAACGAATTGGCCCACATCAGCAGCACCATTCCACATATGTTGAGCCACAGGTTGTTATAATAGAACAGAACGCCGGCCGCGATTCCGATGAAAATCGACGCGATTGTTATGGCGTTAGGGGTGATACCAAGTTTTTTAGCCAGACAGGCCCACATATAACCTATCGGGCGGTAGAACGCGAGGTCGATATGCTCCTCGGTATCCATCGATTTCAGACTCTCGCGATATCCTTTCTTCGCACTCTGCGAGGCGGTTTGTGTCATAACGTCTTACTTTCTGTTTTTAATCGCGTTAAAAATACACTTGGCGATATGCGGAGCGGCTTCCTTGCGACAGGGTGCGAAACTGGGCCAGTCGTTGAAGTCGATGATTCTCATCGAACCGTCGGGGTCTATGATGCAGTCGCCGCCATAGATTTTCACATCGAGGGCTTCGGAGGCCTCGTCGCAGATTCTCCGCAGCTCGGCCTCGTCGAACTTGATTCCGCGGGACTTGCCGTTGATTGCTTCCAGGCCGTATTTCGAGTGTCCGGCATCGTAGGGGTAGAACCAGAAGAAATAGTCGGTTCCCTGGACGCCGTAGAATTTCACGAGGTCCCCTTCGAGGTGGATGTTGATGACCGCACGTTTGATGCCGCGGAGGAAATATTCCTGCAACACCTCCTGGGCCTCTTCGGGATGACGGACGTAGCTGACATCCTCCTTGTGCATCGCATGGAAATCGCCGCGTTTGATCCAGCAGCGGTCAAAGCCGCCGTCGATCAGGTCCTGGAGGACATTCTCGTCAGTGCCGACAATGAGGCTCTTGGGGTAGGGGATTCCGGTGCCGAGCAGGATCCGGGTCATACGCTCGCGGGTGCAGTTTTCAATCCCGTAGCCTGAATTGATTACAAGAGCGCCGCGGTCCTCAAGCTCCTGCAGCTTGTGGATTGACTTCATTTCGCGGCACATATTGACGATTATGTTCTCCTTGACACCCTCGTTAAGGAATTTTTCCTCGGAATAGATATTCACCTGGCAGCCGCGCTTGCGCAGCTCGTCGGCTGTCGCGTTGAATATCGCGGCGTCGTTGCCTATATGGTTTGGCGAATAAGCCCCGGCTCTCATTATGCCGGCTATATTTATTTCAGCCATAAATACTTGTCAGTTACTTTGATTGGTTCGTTATTTACCTGTATTGATAAATGCCTCGGCTGTAGCCACGTCGGCCGCATGGTCGACATCGACAATCTTGCTGAACGGGAACGCGGTCAGCTTCAGCCCCCCTTCGACGAGGGCGCGCTGATAGTTGCGCATCCGGCTGACACCCTCGTTCATACATTTTTCCAGGATGCCGAGAGCGGGAGTGGTAAGTCCGTAAATGCCTCCCGAAATATACTTTATTCCGGGTTGGAAAGAATCGTAGAAGCCCGTTATCAGCATATTGTCATCGGTAGCGACGTATAGCGGTTTCTCGTCATCGACGAAATCGGTAACGCCCATATATCCGTCGGCTTTGCTGTCCGCGGCAAAGGCATTGACATATTTCCGGAAATCTTCTTCAAGGAATATGGTGTCGACAGTCGTCAGCACGAATTTTCCTCCTTGGGGGAACTTCCGGCTGACTTCATAGAAGGAGTGCATCGACGATGGGGTGGATTTGACTACCAGACGGAACGGAACCGGAAGGGAAAGTGATTCGAGATACTCCCTGACCTCGGTCATCTGCTCGTTTACGATGACAGACAGGCTTTCGGCATCACACGACAGCATCAGGTCGATCAGCCGTTTGATCATCGGCGTTCCATTAAGACGCACAAGAGGTTTCGGCAGAGCCACCCCCTCCTGGGCGAGACGCGAGCCTTCGCCCGCTGCGATTATGGCGTAGTGCATAGCTTTTCCTTTGCGTTTGAACCGCTAAATTACAAAAAATACCTTACTCCCGCAAATAGGGGGCACGCCTGACCCCCTTGTTGCGCTTCTGTAGGACCTGTTCGGCGTTCCGCTCGAAGGCGGCTGCCTTATCGCTCCATGAGGGCGGGACATCATCAAGCCGGTAAAGACGGAAGTTTCTGTTCGCACTGGAAGGGGGCACCGTGAAGACATAGCTGTATTCAGGATTGGTAACTATAGCGTTCCCGACAGAGTCGCGGCTCAATGTAACGGTAGCGCACATCCCTCCGCGTGTATCGGTCGTCTTCATATTTGAAATGAAATTGCCGAGAGAATAGACCAGCAGGGACTGGCGACCGGTGCGGGGATTCACCCGGGTTTCAAGCGGCTGGACTACATGGGGATGCCCTCCGATAATAAGGTCAACGCCGAGTTCTGTCAGCAAATCGGCCCAACGACGCTCGGAAGCGACCGGAATCAGCGTGTACTCCTCACCCCAATGCATGCACGCGGCAATGATCTCCGCACCGGCGTTGCGGGTCGCGGCCACGTCTGCCCGGATCTGCTGCTCGTCGATATAATCCACGACCGCATCAGACGTGACAGAAATTCCGTTAGTGCCGTAGGTATAGTTAAGAAACCCGACCTTAAACCCTTTGATGTCCTTAATCATCGGTATGGCCTTTTTACGGGCCGCGGAATCAGGGTATGTGCCGAGGTGGGGGAGTCCGAGCGAGTCCAGCAGAGCGACCGTACGCTTCAACCCCCTGTCGCGGCGGTCGAGCGTATGGTTGTTTGCGGTCAGGAAAAGGTCAAATCCGGCGTCGCGCAAAGCGTCGACATAGCTGTCAGGCGCGTTAAAGCATGGATAACCGGAATAACAACCTCCGGCGACAGGAGTCTCAAGATTGACAACCGCGAAATCCGCACTGCTGATATACGGACGGACTTCCGAGAAACATTCGGTATAATCGTAAGTGCCGGCCGCTGTTTTGGCGGCATCAATCTGAGCCTGATGCATCATAGCGTCGCCCGCGAAGAGCAACGTGGCTTCCTGTCCTGACGCAAGCAGAAGTGTCAGCTTGACAAGCGCTCCGATCAGACTCTCCATGCCGGATTGTTTTTAGGCTTCCGCGGCGTGCTGTTTCGCAGCCTGCAGAGTGTTGCGCATCAGCGAAACGATGGTCATCGGGCCGACACCTCCCGGAACGGGGGTGATGAAGGAGCACTTGGGCGCTACGGCATTGAAGTCCACATCGCCGGAAAGGCGGAACCCACTTTTTCTGGAAGCATCGGGCACCCTTGTCGTACCGACATCAATCACGGCCGCGCCATCTTTGACCATGTCTTCCGTCACGAAGCCCGGACGACCCATAGCGGCGATGATAATGTCGGCATTGCGGCATATTTCCTTGAGATTGCGCGTCTCGCGGTGGCAGACCGTCACGGTAGCATCGCCGACAGCGGCTTTCTGCATCAGCAGAGTTGCAACCGGCTTACCAACGATGTTACTGCGGCCAAGTACCACGACGTTAGCCCCCTTGGTAGGAACGTTGTAACGTTCGAGCAGGGTCATGATGCCGGCGGGAGTCGCGCTCTTGAAGCAGGGAAGACCGATAGACATACGACCGACATTCACCGGGTGGAAGCCGTCGACATCCTTCGAGGGGTCAATAGCCTCGATTACGCGCTGTTCGGAAATATGGCGGGGGAGGGGGAGCTGCACGATGAAACCATCGACATCCTCGTCCTCGTTGAGCTTCCTGACAGCGTCAAGGAGCGTTTCCTCTGTAATATCGTCCTCAAAACGAATCAGGGTCGATTTGAAACCACACTCCTCACAGGCTTTAACCTTCGAGGCGACATAGGTTTCTGAACCTCCGTCGTGGCCGACCAGTATGGCGGCGAGATGGGGCCGTTTCCCGCCCCGGGCTAAAATCTCTTCAACTTCGGCTGCGATTTCCTTCTTAATATCGGCCGCGGTCTGTTTTCCGTCAATAAGGACCATATTGGTATAATGATTGGGTTGCGGTTGTATTTCAGTGAGATTGCAAGCAGGCTCCGTTAGCGATGGCGGCGCATCTGGCGCATCTGGTTCATAAGCTTCATCGGGTTCTTCATCGCGGTCGCCATCTTCATCGCCTTGCGGGTCTGTTCAAACTGGGTCAGCAGGCGGTTTACCTCGACCAAGGTTGTTCCCGAACCGGCCGCTATACGTTTGCGGCGGCTGCCGTTAATCAGCGACGGGTTCTCGCGCTCCTTCGCGGTCATAGAGCTGATAATGGCCTCGATGCCTTTGAAGGCATTGTCGTCAATGTCGATATCCTTGATAGCCTTGCCTACTCCCGGAATCATAGCAGCCAGATCCTTGATGTTGCCCATCTTCTTAATCTGCTGTATCTGCGCCATGAAATCGTTGAAGTTGAACTCATTGCGGGCGATTTTCCGTTGAAGCTTCTTTGCCTCCTCCTCGTCGAACTGCTGCTGAGCGCGTTCAACGAGTGACACGATATCGCCCATACCGAGAATACGGTCAGCCATACGGGCCGGGTGGAAGAGGTCTATGGCTTCAAGTTTCTCGCCGGTGCCGACAAACTTGATAGGTTTCGTAACGACTGTACGGATTGAGAGGGCGGCACCGCCGCGGTTGTCAGCATCCAGCTTCGTCAGCACGACGCCGTCGAAATCGAGACGGTCGTTGAACTCCTTGGCGGTATTGACCGCGTCCTGACCGGTCAGCGAGTCAACGACAAACAGCGTTTCCTGGGGCTTTATGGCTTTCTTGATGGCCTCAATTTCGCGCATCATCTCCTCGTCGACAGCGAGACGGCCGGCGGTATCGACAATTACCAGGTCGAAATGGTTCTGCTTAGCGTATGCGATAGCGTTCTGCGCGATCTCGACAGGATTCTTGTTGCCCTCCTCGCTGTAGACCGGCACTTCAATCTGGGAAGCGAGCACCTTGAGCTGTTCGATTGCCGCCGGACGGTAAACGTCGCAGGCCACGAGCAGAGGGCGCTTAGCCTTCTCGCTTTTCAGCTTCTTGGCGAGTTTGCCCGAGAAAGTGGTTTTACCGGAACCCTGAAGACCCGACATGAGAATCACGGTCGGATTGCCGGAAAGGTTCAACTGCGCCGTTTCCCCACCCATCAACTGCGCCAGTTCGTCGTGAACGATTTTGACCATCAGCTCATGGGGCTTGATGGCGTTAATAACGTTCTGTCCGAGCGCCTTGGCCTTTACCGTATCGGTGAAAGACTTCGCCACCTTATAGTTAACGTCGGCGTCGAGCAGGGCGCGGCGCACATCCTTCAGGGTTTCGGCAACGTTGATTTCAGTAATCTTGCCTTGTCCTTTGAGAAGTTTAAAACTGCGTTCGAGTTTCTCGCTTAGGTTTTCAAACATATCGTTGGGTCGGGTGAGACACCCTTGCTGAATTTGTTACTTGGGGTTAATCAGAGACGGTTGGTCGCGGTGTCGGGGAAGATAACCTTAGGCTGGAATCCGCGGGCCTCCTCGGGAGTCATCGAGGCGTAAGCCATAATGATTACCACGTCGCCGACAGCGACCTTGCGGGCGGCAGCTCCGTTGAGACAGATAGTGCCCTTTCCGCGTTCTCCGGCAATGGCATAGGTCTCGAACCGCTCGCCATTGTTGTTGTCAACAATGTAAACATGTTCGCCGGGGAGTATTCCGGCCGCGTCCATCAGGTCTTCATCAATAGTGATGCTGCCGATATAGTCGAGACGCGCCTCGGTAACGCTCACGCGGTGGATTTTCGATTTCAAGATTTCCAAAAGCATAATCCTTGCGAAGGTTTAGCGGTTATACTTTATGTTGTCAATCAGGCGGACATCCCCGCAGTAGACAGTCACGCATCCGACAGCCGGAATCTCGTGCTCCTCGTCCCAGGAGGAAAGGGGTCGCATTGTGAGCGGATCGGCAATCTCGTAATACTCGACCTCCATGAAGGGTAGCTTGTTTATCTCGTCAATAACCCATTGGCGCGTCTCTGCGAGAGTGTGGTCTTTAGCGAAATCAACGCTTGCCGCAAGCACGCGGTGGATGCCGGGGGCTTCTGCACGCTGCTCGGGAGTAAGACGCACGTTTCGACTACTGAGAGCGAGGCCGTCGTCGGCGCGGCATATCGGGCAGGGTACTATCTCGAGGTCAAATCCCTCAAGATCCACCATCTTGCGGATAACGGCAATCTGCTGGAAATCCTTTTCGCCGAAATAGGCACGCGTAGGCGTTGTCATGGCGAAGAGCTTGCTTACGACCTGGGCGACACCGTTAAAGTGACCCGGGCGCATGGCTCCCTCCATTACTTCGGCGACGGGACCAAGCTCGAACTGCCTGGTATCAGGTTCGGGATAAACCTCCTCAACCGAAGGAATAAAGGCGAAATCAACGCCGGCTTTCTCGAGCAATGCGCAGTCTGCCTCCTCGGTACGGGGATAGGTGCGAAGGTCGTCGGGGTTATTGAACTGGGTCGGGTTGACAAACACGCTGACGACCACGACGTCGTTCTCCCCCCGGGCGCGGTTAACCAACGAGAGGTGCCCTTCGTGGAGAGCGCCCATTGTGGGCACAAGCCCTATGGTTTTGCCGTCGGCTTTGAGCGCGTCAATCCTTCCGCGGAGTCCGGCGACAGTTCTGATTACTTCCATTTCAGTGAAATAAACAATCTGATGATATGGGTCGGAACCGGTTTCGACTTGTGCCGAAAACAGGATTCTCAGGGCGCGAAGTTAATCAATTCCCGCGGAAATACCATAATATATCGCCAAAAACGCCTTCCCAGGCGCAAAGGGGAGCCAAAAATTCGTAACTTCGCGGATATAGGAATATCCATTCAATGATACAGGAATTTGAATCGTCGCTCCTGGAGGGAGCCGTCACTGAAATATCGCGCCTGCCCGGCATTGGACGCAAGACCGCCCTGCGCCTCGCGCTCCACCTGCTGCGACAGGACCTCGCCACTTCGGTTGCCCTCGGAGAGGCGATAATCAACCTCCGCAAAGGGGTAAAGTATTGCTCGGTCTGCCATAATGTCTCGGAAGATGATATATGTCCTATCTGCTCCAACCAGCGCCGCGACCGGGCGACGGTCTGCGTTGTCGAAAGCGTGAAGGATGTCATTGTCATGGAGAACACCCGTCAGTACAACGGACTGTACCATGTTCTGGGAGGGGTAATCTCGCCGATTGACGGCATCGGCCCCGACGCGCTGGAGATAGATTCACTTGTCGAGCGGGTCAGCGAGGGAGAAATCGACGAGGTCATTCTCGCCCTCGGCGCGACAATGGAAGGGGACACGACAGATTACTACATATACCGTAGGCTCCGCGACCTCCCTGTCAAGATAACCCAGCTCGCAAGGGGAGTGGCGGTCGGCAATGAAATCGAATACACCGACGAGGTGACCCTCGGCCGCTCCCTTCTTAACCGCACATTGTTCTCCGACTCCGTAAACCTATGAAAACCATCCTTCCGACCGGTCAGCATCTTTCGCTCAGGGCCCTCGAGCCGGAAGACCTTGACGCGCTATATCTATGGGAAAACTCCCCGGAGATGTGGCAGTACGGAGTTTTCTCCGCTCCGTATTCGCGGCATCAGCTTTGGGAGTATATCCAGAATTATGACTCCGACCCGCTTCATGCCGGACAGCTCAGGCTCATGATTGATGTCGACGGCGTCGCGGTTGGCACAGCAGACCTATATAATATAGACGCGGCCAACAGCAGGGCGATGGTAGGGATAATGGTCAGCCCCCGGCACCGCCGTAACGGCTACGCTCTCGCCGCCCTCGGATTGCTCGAACAGTATGCCGCCGGGGTCCTCGCGTTGCGGCAGCTCGCGTCGACCGTCGCGGCCGACAATCCCGGCTCAAGCGCGTTGTTTGAAAAGGCCGGATACAGACAAACGGCCACGCTACCGTCATGGGTAAGGCGCGGCCGCTCGTATGTCGATGCTTTTGTATTTCAGAAGTTCATCGCAGAGTAGGGATACAGCGAAATCAATTATACTGAGGGTTAAGGGGGTGGTATAGCCAGTTTTTATACGGTTCGCCCATTGAGCGCACGATCTTGTACCAGAAGGGATCTCCGTCTTCGAGAAGGACTGCGTCGTCGCAAGGTTGCGGGGCTACAGCCCAGACATGGTTGCGGATTTCCGTTTCCAGTTGCCGCGGCTCCCATCCGCTATACCCGACAAAAAAGCGCATCCTTCCCCGGGTCGGTAGCCCCATATTGAGATAGCGCTTTACCTGGTCGAAATCACCGCCGATAAACAGGTCTCCCGCGATATGGCGCGAGCCTTCAAACTCCCCGGGAAGGGAATGGAGATAGAAGAGGCGGTCGCATGACATCGGCCCTCCGCAGTAAATAGGGAGGTCGACCGATTCGTCAACGCCCTCGATAGCTTCTCCCATAGTATAGCCTGTCGGCTTGTTGAGGACCAGCCCCATGGCCGGCTTTCCGGCGGTATGCTCCACGAGGAGGATTACCGCATGGTTGAAATGGTCCTCTTTCAAGAATGGCTCAGCCACAAGGAGCGTTCCCGGCGAGGGAGGACCCGTAGGATGGTTAATCTTGAAAATCGACGAATCGAGATTGGGCATATTCATTTCCATACAGATAGGTTTTGAAAGTTAAGCAGCCCATTTCTCAAAAAAAGACAGCTACACCTGCTTGATAGCTCTAACGGCTATTTAGGGGGCCGTGAGTTTATCCCCCGGAGCCGCATCGGGTTTCATTTGACTGGTAAGTTGCGTTCTTTCAGAAATTAGTCGCTGAATCTTTTGGCTTGGCGGTTCAGCGGCGAAGTTACCACTTATTTATTATTAAAACAAATTTAAACCCCGGATTATCATGGTCCGGGGCTTAAAAACTTATGAAAAGGAGGCCGAAGTGGTCACTTGTCATTCAAATATGTGCTTCAGCTTGGAGAAGAGACGCTGCGAGGTCGACTGAGACGGTTTGATGTTGGGTTTGTCCTTTAACGATTCAAGCGCTTTCCGTTCATCATCGTCAAGGTTTTCAGGGATGTAAACCATCACGTTGACGAGCTCGTCGCCGGTGCCGCCTCCTTGGGTCGAGGGGAGACCCTTGCCGCGGAGGCGCAAAATTTTGCCGGGCTGTGTACCCGCGGGGATGTTCAGGCGGGCGCGCCCCGTTATAGTCGGCACCTCTACGGCTCCTCCGAGCGCGGCTGTCGGCAAATCAAGCATCAGGTTGTATATCACGTCGTTTCCGTCGCGAATCAGTTCGGGATGCTTAATCTCTTCGACAACCACCAGGAGGTCGCCGTTCACTCCGCCGCGACGGGGAGCGTTGCCTTTACCCTTGACGGTAAGGGTCATGCCCTCCTCGACTCCGGCAGGAATGTTGAACGATACGAGCTCGTCTTTGCGAACGATGCCTTCGCCGTTGCAGTGGGGACAGAACTCGGAAATCACCTTGCCTTCTCCCTCACACTGGGGACAGATGCTGACAGCTTCCTGGGGGCCGAACAGCCCCTGTACGACTTGTGAGACTGTTCCCGAACCATGGCAAGTAGGGCAGGTGTTGAACGCTGTGCCGTTTTTGGCTCCGGTACCATTACACTGCTCACACTTGACGTATGTAGGGATTTTAAGCGTTTTGGAAACACCCGTAGCAATTTCAGCGAGAGTCAGCTTCACTTTGATTCGCAGGTCGCTGCCGCGGCGCTGGGGCTTCTGACGGCGGCGGCTCTGACGGCCGCCGGTAGCGCCTCCGAAACCTCCGCCGAACGAGAAATGGCCTCCGAAGATGTCGCCGAACTGCGAGAAAATATCCTCCATCGACATACCGCCCGACGAGTATCCATAGCCTCCTCCGGGGAAGCCCTGCGGCCCCATGGAATGGCCGAACTGGTCATACTTCTGGCGCTTTTCGTCGTTGGAGAGAACCTCATAGGCTTCGGCGGCCTCCTTGAATTTCTCTTCGGCCTCCTTGTCGCCGGGATTCTTGTCAGGGTGGTACTTGATCGCGAGCTTGCGATAGGCCTTCTTTATCTCGTCGGCCGTGGCGGTCTTCGACACCCCGAGCACTTCATAGTAGTCTCTTTTGTTATCCATTTCGAGCAATCAGTTACGTGTTGGGGTGATTATTGGGCCACTACCACCTTGGCATGGCGTAAGACCTTGTCGTTTATAGTGTATCCTTTCGATACAGTATCCTTGACTTTGCCTTTGGGTGTCTCGTAGTCAGCCGGAACCATCGCGACAGCCTCGTGGAGTTCCGTGTCGAAATCGGCGCCGGTGGATTCCATAGCCTTGACACCGTTGTCGGCGAGATATTTTATGAGCTTGTTATAGATGAGCACCATTCCTTCCTTGACAGCTTCGGCATCCGAGCTGTCCTTGATGGCGTCCAGGCCGCGCTCGAAATCATCTACAATCGGCAGAAGCCCTTTGAGGACTTTTTCTCCGGCCGATTTGAGAAGGTCGGTCCGTTCGCGGAGGGTGCGTTTGCGGAAATTGTCAAACTCGGCCATAAGGAACAGATATTCCTTTTTCTCCTTTTCGACCTCGTTCTCCTTTTGCTGGAGAAGGTTTTTCAGGGATTCGAGTTCCGATATTTCCTCATCCTCGGCTTCGCCGTCGGCTGTTTCGACATCGTTGATTTCAACACCCTCGTTTTCGAGCCGGATTTCGGGATTCTGTTCCTCGGATTTTTTGGAATTATTGTCAGCGCCGCTGGCGTTGTGATGTTTGTCGTTCATATAGCTGTCATATTATTTTCAAAATTACTACAAGCAAAAACTTTGCCAAACTCGGCGTTTCAGCCACTCATCAGGAGCTATCGCGCCAACTATATGAATAACAAACCTGTATATCGTAAGGTTTATACGGAGCGTAACTGACACACTCGCCTATGGGGCGTCTCCGAGACGGCGGGACATTTGTCAAACAGGCCGTAAACCGCCGCCCCGCTCCCCGACAAAGACGCATACCAGGCACCGGCAGCGGCAATCGACTCCTTCTCGGCAGCAATCGCCGGATGGGTGGAAGCGACATATGCCTCAAAATCGTTAGCGACCATTCCGGGCCATTCAGCCGGCTTGATAGCCTCAAGAAGAGACATAAGTCCGGCTTCACGCTCGGTAGGCTCAACAGCAGAATATGCCTCGCGGGTAGAGACTGACACCTCAGGCTTGCTTACAAGAATCCAGGTGCCGTCAGGTATCGGCGACTTTACGGGCGCAATCTCAGTTCCGACACCGCTGCAAATGGCAGGCTTGTTATATATGAAGAAAGGGCAATCCGCGCCGACCCTCGCGGCGACAGCGGCAAGCCGCGCTTCGGATAGCCCGAGCCCGAATATCTCGTTTACCGCTTTCAGTATGAACGCGGCGTCAGAGGAGCCCCCTCCGAGGCCCGCTCCGTCAGGAACGATTTTATGCAGATGCACTTCAACGGGTGGCACAGGGACGACTTCGCGCAGCAGTCGGAGCGCCTTCATGACGAGGTTTTTTTCAGGCGGGCAGTCAATCGAGCGGCCGGTGGTCACGAGGGTGTCGGCAGACGTCCGCGAGGGAACCACCTCGAGGATGTCGGTCCAGTCGACAGGAAGCATCAAAGTCTCAATGTCGTGGTAGCCGTCCGGCCGTCGGCGGAGTATGTGCAGGCCAAGGTTGATTTTGGCGTTTGGGAACACCACCATAAATTAAAGCGTAATGTCGGAACTATGGAATAGAATACGTAAGTCAGATAACCTGTTTCTTAATTCAGCACAAAATTAGTAAAATAATTGATTAATCATCCGCGTTTAGAATGATAATGTCCGGCGCGCACCAAAAACGTAACAACAGCGTAACTTCGGAGCGAAGCGCCGCGTGGCGTTAACACAATTTAACCCGCTATTCCGACTGACCGCATCAATAAAAGCGCTTTCTTTGCAACCGACTGTCCGCTTTCCGCATCCAATAGTCAGAACAAATCAATCAGATCATGAAGAAAATACTCACCATAGTCGCCGTGCTTCTCTCACTCTCCGGCCCAGCCGCGGCTAAACCTGAACAGAAGCCCGACTCGATTTCCATCTCGGCTTCGTTTTCCGGAGACAGCGTCCGCAATATACAGGCGGATATAAGCCTACACTCCGACAGCGCGTCATCGGAAGCCCTCCAGGGCGCCGCACGCCTCGTGACGACAGACGGGGGGGACACTTATATCCTGACGGAAGGGAAAGCATACCCCCTTTGCGACCTGATTTCCGAAGCGGAAACGCCAGATCGGCTTCTCACCACCGAGGATGTCGCCGACCAAAAACTTAGGGAAATAGGGACCTGGGGCGTTCTCGGAATCCTCGCGATATGCTTCGGCTTTCCCGCGTTAGTGGTAATCATCGCGATAGTTCTGATTATCGGCTTCTTCCGCAACCGCAACCGCGAGCGAAACGCGATCATAGCCCAGGCAATCGACCGCGACTACCAGCTTCCTGACTCTTTCTACACAAATCAGCCGCAGCATGACACGGCCGAAAACGGGAATCCGGCGAACAGCGAACCTCTGCGCGATCCCGAGCTGTTCAAATCGGCAGTGACACTTATCGCGGTAGGGCTGGCCGTCGGGGTGTTCTTCCTGGCTGTTGACGCTCCGTTCGGGATTGTTGCCGGTGGAATACCCCTCCTGCTTGGCATCGGGCGCCTTATCGGGTATTTCTTTATTCCCGGATACAAAACCGCTAAGCCGGGCAAAGGTCGCCATTATTACAACAATCAGGGGCAAAACGGATACGGGAACACTCAAAACGGCACTGCGTGCCCTCCGCCTCCTCCCGGAGAACGATTCTATTACGACCCCCGCGACCCGCGTTATAACGGCAAAGCCTGACGAGTCGACAAAGACTTAAACGCATATAAGAAGCACCCGTGATCAGCAGGCTCGAAGAAATCAAGCTGCTTGCCCAGTGCATGGCCGCCGACAACCGCGAAGCATATTCGCGGCTGGTGGTGGCTTACGCCGATTTGCTGCGGGGATTCCTGCTTAATCTTACCGGGGGTGACTCCATGCTTGCCGATGACCTCGCGCAGGAAACGTTTATCAAGGCGTGGCAGGGGATACGCTCGTTCAAGGGGATGGCGGGTTTCAAGACCTGGCTGTTCCGCATCGCAATCAACGAATATCTAAGCCACCGCCGACGCCCCGCCTCCTACACAGCTTCGCTCGACGATGTGAGAGGGGACGCAATGCTGGCCGACAGCTCGCCACACGCCGACAGCGACGCCCGCCACGACGCCCGAATAGCCTTGGACTCGCTACCTCCGGCGGAACGGACAATCGCGGTGCTGTTCTATCTGGAGGACCTTCCAATCAAAAAAATCTGCCAGCTAACAGAGATGCCCGAAGGGACCGTCAAATCCCATCTCTCCCGCGCGCAACCATATGGCTCAATTTCTAAAACAAGACCGCTATGAACTCTGAAAAAACGATAAGCGCCGAAGCACACGCTGACGAACAACTGAAAAAGCTACTTGCGGAAAGCCGCCGCCGACCGGCTCAGAATCCGTGGTTTGAACGGCGCGTAATGGCAGCGCTCCCCGACAAGAAAGAACGCCGGATTCCGGCGTTGCAACTGGCGTTGTCGGTCTGCGCCATATTAATAGTAGTAGGAGGCTGGATTGCCGGCGGGGTGTGGTTCCTTAACCACGACCTGACCCTCAGCTCTCTGGCGGTCGTATGCTCTATACCGCTGACAACTATGTTCAGCGGCGCGGTTGTCGCAGCCCCCGCCTTAAAGCGGCTGTTCAGTTAACCGGCAGTCAGTCCATCAACTCCGCGAGCGAGCCAACGACGAGATCGGCATAACGGGCAACCTCGGAAGCGGGATTTGTTGTCGACAGGCCGACGACATACGCGCCGGCGGCACGGCCAGCCTGCAAACCCTGGTAGGAATCCTCAAACACCACGCACTCCTCGGGGAGGCACCCGGCTTTCCGCGCCCCGACAAGATACGGTTCGGGGTGAGGTTTGGAGTGGGTGACATCAACGGCGGTCACGACAGCGTCGAAATGCGAGCGGAAAGTCGGGTGCTGACCGTAGAGGAAATCCATCTTGCGGTCGTCGGAGCTGGTCACGATCACCGTACGGATTCCGAGACGCCGCAGAGAATCGACAAATTCCAACGCTCCGGGGAATATCGGATAAACGACATTGTTCTCGAACTCATGGAGCAACCTGTCGATATCCGCCCGGACTTCCGGCGAAGGGAAATGCGTTTCGAGAATATCAGTAAGGGTCGTTCCCTTGATATCATAGGCAAAAGTAGGCGAGGGGAGGTTATGGTGCCTCCCGACTTCGGCCCAGAACTGTGTGTATAACGTCTCGCTGTCAATCAGCACGCCGTCAAGATCGAAAAGAGCGGCTTTGCAGTTAGAAATCTTGTCGTTCATATGTCTTGCAATTTCAGCGCGAAGTTAAGCATTTAACCTTATCGGGCAAAATCAGGCGGCTTATCCCGGCGGAAGAGAGATAGAATAATATTGGATTTGCATAGCTGGCGGGGAATTATTAAATTTGTCGTATGTTTAACTCCAATCCGCGAGGACAGAGGCGCTCGAAAGGCTCCTCTGTCTGGGTCAAACTCCTTTGCGCCACGGCTCTATCGGCTGCGGCTCTGCCGGTGTCGGCCCAGGTGAACGCCGAGCAGATGGTGCGGGTCGGGCAAAACGCCCTCTATTTCGAGGATTACGTTCTCTCGATCCAATACTTCAACCGAGCGATACAGGCAAAGCCATACCTCGCCCAGCCTTATTTTCTGAGGGCAATCGCCAAGCTCAACCTCGAGGATTACCGCGGAGCAGAAGTCGACGCCGCCGCGGCCATAGAGCGCAACCCGTTCATCGCCGACGCGTACGAGGTGCGCGGCGTCGCCCGGCAGAATCTCGGAAGTGTCCGGGGGGCTATCGAGGACTACGACAAGGCCCTGTCGCTTGCCCCGAGAAGCCGCGCGATTCTCTTCAACAAGGCACTCGCCCAGCAGGACCTCGAAATGGCAGACAGCGCCGACGCGACTTTCTCGCTGCTGCTCTCGGCCTATCCCCGCTTTGAAAACGGATATATCGGCCGAGCCCGTCTACGGCTCGAACTGCTTGCAGATACTGTCGGAGCCTCAGCCGACATTGAAAAGGCCCTCGAACTCGACAAGAATGCGGCCAACGCCTATCTGCTCCGCGCCGCGATCAACCAGGACAAGCCGGAAATGGCCGAGGCGGATATTTCGGAAGCCATTAAGCTGCTGCCGCGGGAAGCGGGGCTGTATGTCAACCGTGCGTATCTCCGCTACCACCTCGATGATTTCGGGGGAGCTATGGCCGATTACGACTACGCCGCGACACTCGACCCGCTGAATATGGCGGCTGTCTACAACCGCGGCCTTCTTCGAATGGAGTCACGCGACAACGACCGGGCGATTGAGGATTTTTCCCGCGTACTCGAAGCGGACCCGGACGACTACCGCGCACTATACAACCGAGCGCTCCTGTATCGGGAAAAGCACGACTTCGACCGGGCGCTTGCCGACATCAACCGGCTGACCGAGGGGATGCCCGACATTCCCGAGCCGCTGTATCTGCGCAGCGACATCCTCCGCCAGAAGGGAAACATGGCCCAAGCCGAACGGGACTACAACCGGGCGCTCGCGCTTGCGAAATCGCTGACCGAGAAGGAGGACCTCGCCGACAAACCTGTATCGGGAAACGCGGCATCAGGGAAAGCCGACAACCGTCAGCCCGACTTCTCAGACGAGGCGGTAAGCCGCCGCTTCGCATCGCTCCGCAAGGCAGAAAACGAGATTGACCTTGACCGGGAGTTCAACAACAAGAGCATCAGGGGACGCGTCCAGGATCATGACACGAGAATCGAGACAGAACCGATGTTCGTGCTCAGTTTCTATTCTTCGCCAACGGAACTGCGCCAGAACACAGCCTATATGCGAGAGATAGAGCAGATTAACGATACCCGGGTACTTTCGGCCGCTCTCCAGCTTCTGCCGAACCCGCCTGTATCGGACGAGGAGACAGCTAACCGGCATTTCCGCTCCATCGAACGCTCCACGCAGTTCCTCGCCACCCATCAGCCCCGCGCCATTGACTATTTCTCCCGCGCGATGGACTACTACACGGTCCGCGACTACCAGCAGGCTGTCGCCGACCTGACGAACGCGATTTCGCTGACGCCGGATTTCGCGCTGGCTTATTTCGCGAGAGGAATCGCGCGCTATAATCTCCGGCAGTCGGGGGGAAGCGAGATTCTCGGCATGCCTCACGGGACTCCGGCCGACACGAGGGCCGAACTTCGGGAAATGCTCGCAGACTTCGATACCGCGGCCAGGCTCTCGCCCGAGTCTCCATACCCCGTATATAATAAAGGTGTGGCGCTCGCTTCCGCCGGGGACTACACCGCAGCGCTCTCGTGCTTTAACAAGGCGCTTGAACTGAAACCGGATTTCGGCGAGGCGTATTACAACCGGGGATGCGTCTACTTCCAGCTCGGGAACAGCGAACGGGGCTCGGCCGACCTATCCAAGGCGGGCGAGTTAGGGGTGGTACCCTCCTACAACCTGCTGAAACGGATGAAACCCTTGAGATAACACCAACTACTGAAATACTTACCTTAACAACCTAACACAATCATACATCACACCACCATGTTAACTACCGATGACAAGGCGCGTCTGCAAAAGCGCGGAATCTCAGAAGATCAGCTTCAAAGCCAGCTTGACAGATTCAAAACAGGTTTTCCTTACCTGAAAATATATGATTCGGCCCGTCCCGGAGAGGGGATAACCGTGCTTGACGCGGAGGGCGAGAAGGCTGCGGTAGCGCGCTGGGACAAGTTCCTGGCCGACGGCGGAACGGTAACCAAATTCGTACCCGCCTCCGGCGCCGCGTCGCGTATGTTCAAGGCCCTGTTCTCATTCGTCGATTCCGATGCCGAGAAGGCTGAGGAGGGCTCGGATGTTGACAAGCTGCTCCGCGGCATCCACGACGTGGCATTCTTCGGCGAACTCAACGCCGCCTGCGAGCGCCTCCACGGGAAAAGCGTCGACCAGCTTCTCGCCGAAGGGAAACAGAAAGAGGTTATCTCCGCAATTATCAAAGAGGATGGTCTTAACTACGGAAATCTGCCCAAGGGGCTTCTGACATTCCACCATGCCGAGGAGGGTACCCGTACCCCCGTGGAGGAGCAGCTTGTCGAAGGTGCGCAGTCCGCTCGCCAGGCCGACGGTGCCGTGAACATGCACCTGACCGTTTCCGGCAACCACCGCGCGGGGTTTGAAAAGAAACTCGCCGAAGCTGTTCCCGCGATTGAGAAGCGCATGGGTGTTAAAATCCATGTCGACATGTCCGAGCAGAAAGCCTCGACAGACACCGTCGCCGTAAACGAGGACAATACCCCGTTCCGCGAGAACGACCAGCTCGTGTTCCGTCCCGGCGGCCACGGCGCCCTGATTCAGAATCTCAACGAGATTGGTTCGGAAGTAGTTTTCATCAAGAATATCGACAACGTTGTTCCCGACAAACAGCGCGCCGCGACACTCCAATATAAAAAGGTAATCGCCGGCTATCTGATGGAGCTTCACGACAAGGCTGCGGAATATGTCGCACTCATCGACTCCCGCAACTATACTGATAAGCAACTCTGCGAAGTATGCGGTTTCCTCCGCGACAAGTTCTCGTTCGACGCTCCCGAACTCGAAGGGTTAAAAGGGGAAGAGCTGGCCGCTTATCTCCGCTCGAAACTCGACCGCCCGATGCGCGTCTGCGGAATGGTGCGCAACGAGGGTGAACCCGGCGGAGGTCCGTACATCACCCGCAACCCCGACGGCTCCCGCTCGCTGCAGATTCTCGAAAGCTCGCAGATCGACCTGAGCAAGGAGGAAAACAAGCAGATGATGGCCAAGGCCACCCACTTCAACCCCGTTGACCTCGTATGCTATGTACGCGACTATAAGGGTGGCAAGTACGACCTTCCGTCATATGTGGATCCTGAAACGGGCTTCATCTCGTCGAAGTCGCTCCACGGCCGCTCGCTTAAAGCCCTTGAGCTTCCCGGCCTCTGGAACGGAGCGATGAGCGACTGGCTGACGGCGTTCGTCGAAGTGCCTATCGCGACCTTCAACCCCGTGAAGACCGTCAACGACCTGCTTCGTCCCGTTCATGCCCATTGATGACGAATTAGCATGGCTCATCTGAACCATTCTAATCCGTCATCGCCATCAGGGGAAAAGATATGGTGCGCCAATTGATTTTGGCGCACTTTTTTTATGGGGAGAAAGTATAAGTTCAACATAACGCGGGTGATGGTTGTTATTACTGAAAACTAATTATTTTCAGTATATGAACAAATTCAGAGCATTATCTTGCGCGGCACTGATCGCGGGCGCTTTGACCGGCAGTCAGGACGCTGATGCGTGCACACGAGTGACTTTCGTTGGTGACAGCGGTATAGTAATAACGGGACGCACCCTCGACTGGCGCACCCCGATTCCGACAAACCTTTACGTCATGCCCCGCGGGATTACCCGCCAGAGCTATAACAAGCCGGAGCAGTCGATTTCCTGGACTTCAAAATACGGCTCCGTTGTCGCCGTCAGCTATGACTGCGGCGTTTCGGAGGGGATGAACGAGATGGGGCTGGTATGCAACCTGCTTTACCTGCCCGGAACGCATTACGCAAAGGAGGGGGATACCCGTCCGTTCATGTCCACCTCGCTGTGGGCTTCATACGTTCTTGACAATTTCGCTACAACCTCCGAGGCAGTGCAGCAGTTGATGCTCGACCAGTTCCAGATCAACGCGCCGTCAATGCCGGGCGGTTCGGCCACGACACTCCATATGGCGATATGCGACAAAACCGGCTACACGGCCATCATTGAATATGTCGACGGCGTACTGCAAATCCACGAAGGGTATCAGTACCAAGTCATGACAAACGCTCCGACCTACGACAAACAGCTTGCGATCAACGAGTACTGGCAGACAGTCGGAGGGAAGGACATGCTTCCGGGAACGAACCGCAGCCAGGACCGCTTCGTGCGGGCATCGTTCTACGTCGACATCCTTCCCAAAAACAGCTCCCACCAGACCGCCCTCGCGGGAGTGTTCGGAATTATCGGCAACTGCGCCGTGCCGACAGGGATTTCTACCCCCGACCAGCCCGAGATTTCGACTACACAGTGGCGCTCCGTCAGCGACCAGCAGGAAGTTACCTATTATTTCCATCCGACCCTGACCCCTGCGATATTCTGGCTAAAGCTCAACGAGTTTGACCTCTATCCGGGCGCGCCGATAATGAAACTCGACGTTGTAAACGCAAAAGAACCTCTTATGGGAAACTGCATCAAGAAATGCAAACCCTCCAAAGGATTCACTCCCCTCTATGAAATGACCCCCGAACTCGCCAAGAAACTGATGGGCGAAGCCTGACCGCAAAGAGGATAAAGGAAAACACAGATTATCCCCGGTAATCGCCATGGCGGTTGCCGGGGATAATCAAATCAAGGGTATTCGACTCTATCTATTTGTGTATCTTATATTGAGGGTAAAACCTGCCGTGTCGCCGAGGCTTCAACGACCATTGCCGCAGGCGAAAGCCGCCAAGCACAAAAGCTTCTTCATAGCTCTTGGAAAATTTAGTTAACAGATTGGTTTCGTGTCAAATAGACTATATACACGCAAAGATAACAAATTTTATCATTTTTAGCAAATAAAAATAATGCTTATCTTTGTGGCGAACATGGCAAACGTGAAAAACATATTAGAACGAGAAATCACTACGGAAGTTTTCATTACCGGCTGCTCGCCTCACGCCCGCGTCGCGGCTGAAAGGGGAGTTGTAAGATGGGGTTGGGTACTGCTCGCACCGCTCATTATCACGGCAATCTACGGATTCGCGGTAGACACAAGATGGCTGATTCTGTCGATGGCCATACTTCTCCTTATAGTGCCAGCCGTGATGCTTTTCGGATATATCGAGGCTATCAGTGACACCGATGCGATCGAGGCGCTCTATCCCCGCAAGGTTGTGTTCCGAACTGACGGGTCGTTGCTTATCAGCTCGATGCCCCTGCGTTCCGACAACGAGGAAACGCCCCGCATTCTCCAGGAAACTGATGCCGCGATAAACAAGCAGTTCATTCTCGAACCCGGAGAGACCACGCTCGCTTCATACCGCGGGCACTATCTCGAAGTCCGCTTCGGCGCTGATAACAGGCGGATGCTGATTCCGCTCGACGCGTTCGACAACCCTGCCGAACCAACGATACTGGCCGAGGCGTTTGGCAAGCCCGCGGTTAATTCGTAAATTCGCGTTATGGATTTCCAGTTACAGGCAACAGCCCCGGGTACCGCCGCGCGAGCGGGCCTGATCACTACCGGGCACGGCACTATTGAAACCCCGATTTTCATGCCCGTCGGCACAGTCGGCGCCATGAAGGGGGTCCATATGCGCGAACTCCGCGACGACATAAAGGCCCAGATCATACTCGGCAACACATACCATCTATACCTCCGACCCGGCACGGAAATCCTGCGCCAGGCAGGGGGGCTTCACAAATTCGGGGGCTGGGACCGTCCGATTCTGACAGATTCCGGCGGATTCCAGGTTTTTTCCCTGTCGGAGAACCGCAAGCTAACGGAAGAAGGCGCATGGTTCCGCAGCCACATCGACGGCTCGAAGCACCTCTTTACCCCGGAAAAAGTTGTTGACATACAGCGCGTCATCGGTTCCGACATAATGATGGCGCTCGACGAATGTCCTCCGGGGACTTCCGAGAAGAGCTACGCCCGCAAGTCGCTTGACCTTACGCTGCGCTGGCTGCGCCGCGGATGGGAGCACTTCAACAATACGGAACCGCTTTACGGCCACAGCCAGGCCTTCTTCCCGATTGTGCAGGGTTGCACCTACGCGGACCTGCGCCGGGAATCAGCTTCGGAGGTAGCGTCGTTGGGAGCGGACGGCAACGCTATCGGCGGACTCGCGGTTGGCGAACCGGCCGAGGTGATGTATGAGATGATCGAGGTTGTCAACGAGATTCTTCCCGCCGACAAGCCCCGCTATCTTATGGGGGTCGGAACCCCCGCCAATATCCTCGAAGCAATCGACCGTGGAGTCGATATGATGGACTGCGTGATGCCGACCCGCAACGGCCGCAACGGTATGATATTCACCCGCAACGGCATCATGAACATGCGCAACAAGAAGTGGACTGACGATTTCACGCCTCTTGATCCGGAAAGCGACTGCTTCGTAGACCAAGTATACACCAAGGCGTATGTGCGCCATCTGTTTATCGCCAGCGAACTGCTCGCGATGCAAATCGCGTCGATCCACAACCTCGCGTTCTATCTATGGCTGGTAGGGGAGGCGCGCCGCCATATCCAGGCCGGAGACTTCGCGACATGGAAGCCGGAAATGGTTCGCAGGGTAACAGCCAGGCTTTAAACGTCTTATCCGCAAAAGCCTAAACAACCGCATTAACAGATGAAACTCCCGAAAACGCCAAAGTTGCCCGACAGGCTGGCCAAATATCCCGCGCCGTCGTTCTGGAAGCACGCCCCGGTTAAGATACTCGACTGGTATATCATCAAGAAATTCCTCGGCACGTACTTTTTCGCCATCCTTCTGATTCTGGCGATTACCGTTGTCTTCGACATCAACGAGAAACTCGACTCCTTCCTAAAGGCGCCGCTGAAAGCTACCGTTTTCGACTATTTCCTGAACTTCCTGCCCTATTTCGCAAACCAGTTCAGTCCGCTCTTCACCTTCATCGCGGTCATCTTCTTCACGTCAAAACTCGCCGATAACTCCGAAATCATCGCGATGCTTTCGAGCGGCCTGAGTTTCCGGCGGCTTTTGCGCCCGTATATGATTTCGGCAGCGGTAATCGCGGCGGGAACCTTCGTGTTAGGGGCATACGTGATACCACCCGCAAACATCAAGCGCATCGAGTTTATGAACACCTACGTCCGCAACCGCCGCGTCGATTTCGGCGACAACATAATGCTGCAGGTAGGACCGGGGCGTATCGCCTATATGTCGCGTTACGACAACACCACCAAAACCGGCTACCGTTTCTCGCTGGAAGAGTTCAAGGACAAAAAACTGGTTTCCAGACTGACCGCACAATCGATTCGCTGGGACACCCTCTTCCAATGGCAGGTCAGGGACTACCAGATCCGCGATTTCAAGGATAACAGGGAGTTTATCAACCGCGGCACGAAACTCGACACCGTCATACCCTTCGAGCCGCGCGACTTCCTGATTTCGCGTAACGATCAGGAAACGCTGACGCTCCCGGAACTGCGGGAATATATCGACCGCCAGAAGGAGCGCGGCGTCGCAAACATCAAGGCGTTTGAAATCGAATACGAGAAGCGCTACGCTATGTGCGCCGCGGCGTTCATTCTGACGGTTATCGGAATGTCGCTCTCATCAAAGAAGGTAAAAGGAGGAATGGGAGTCAACATCGGCCTGGGTCTCGTACTGAGTTTCAGCTATATCCTGTTTATGACCGTCACCTCTTCGTTCGCCGTCAGCGGCATCACGTCGCCCCGCGTCGCGATGTGGATTCCCAACATCCTCTACTCAGTAATCGCCGTAATCCTCTACCGCAAGGCCGCCCGGTGATTCAATTATTGCAGTAAGAGTTCGGTAAGCATAATCATCCACCAATAAGACAAAAATCAAACCCCGCTGTCTGCAAGGCAACGGGGTTCGATTTTTGTTGTGAGATTATGGCCAGGCATTATGCCTGGTAGGAGGTCATATCGGCGGGGGTGACGGTGTTGATGAAGGTCGAGTGGCGGGCAACTTCGGCCTGGGCGAGGTTGCAGTATACGCGGGCGCTCTTGGCGAGGCTTTCTGCGGCAGCCTTGACTTCGGCATCTTCCGAGGCCGCGTTGCGCGAAGCGTCTGTCACGAGCAGGTAGCCCATAAACACGTTTCCGGCGATTTCAACGAGATGGCGAGCCATGAAGTCGGTGTAGGCGGGGTCGTTGATTTCGTGAACCTTGGCAACAACCTCCTTGTAGGTCTCAAACATCTTGTCAAGCATAGCCTTCTGAGGAGCGAGGCAGTCGCACACGGGCATCGCGGCGCACTGCTCGATTAACTGAGCGTAGGTGCCGGTGAAGACGTGGCGGATCGCGGCGACAACCTGGAGCTGTGTCGTGCCCTCGTAAATCGAGGTGATACGGGCGTCGCGGTAGAGACGTTCGCAAGCATAGTCCTTCATAAAACCGGAACCACCGTGAATCTGGATGCAGTCGTAGGCGTTCTGGTTGCAGTACTCGCTGGAAAGACCCTTTGCAAGCGGAGTGCAGGCGTCGGCGAGCTTGTTGTAAAGCTTCATTTCCTGACGCTCCTCGGGAGTCAGGCTGCGCTCGCGGGCGATGTCCTCGTAAGCCTTGTAGAGGTCGACGTAGCGGGCGGTTTCGTAAAGAAGGCAGCGCGAAGCGTCGAGTTTCGCCTTCATTACGGAAAGGATTTCGCGTACAGCGGGGAACTCGACAATGGCTTTGCCGAACTGCTTGCGGTCATTGGCGTAAGCCACGGCCTCGCGGTAGGCGAGTTCACTGACACCGACGCTCTGCGCGGCGATACCGAGACGGGCGCCGTTCATCAGGGCCATGACGTACTTGATCAGGCCGAGACGACGGGAGCCGCAGAGTTCAGCCTTGGCGTTCTTGTAAACCAGCTCGCATGTCGGGGAGCCTTTGATGCCGAGCTTGTTCTCGATACGGCGAACGTTAACGCCACCCTGGCGTTTGTCGTAGATAAGCATCGAGAGGCCGCGGCCGTCCTTGGTGCCCTCCTCGGTGCGGGCGAGCACCAGGTGGATGTCCGCGTCGCCGTTGGTGATGAAGCGCTTCACGCCGTTGAGTAGGTAGGTGCCGTCGGGCTGCTCGGTGGCCTTGAGCATAACGGCCTGGAGGTCGGAACCAGCGTCAGGCTCGGTAAGGTCCATCGACATGGTTTCCCCGGCGCATACGCGGGGAATATAGCGCTCGCGCTGGTCCTCGGAACCGAATTCGTAGAGGGTTTCGGCGCAATCCTGAAGACCCCACAGGTTTTCAAAACCTGTATCGGCGCGCGATACGATGTCGGCAGCCATAATATAGGGGGTAATCGGGAAGTTGAGGCCTCCGTAACGGCGGGGCATAGCCATACCCATCAGACCGGCTTTGCGGCAGGCCTCGAGGTTTTCCTGGGTGCCGGAAGCGTAGGTCACGCGGCCGTTGGCAACGGAGGGACCTTCGTGGTCAACACCTTCCGCATTGTCGGCGATAGTGGTTCCGCACAGCTCACCGACAATGTCGAGAACCCGGTAGTAGTTATCCATCGCATCGTCGAAATTCACGGGTGCATAGTCGAATTTCGCGGCATCAGCGAAGTCCCGTTCCTTGAGCGCCACGATTTTGCGCATCAGGGGGTGCTGCAGGTGCAGCTTCAGGTCGGGATTATCTGTATAGAAGTTAGCCATAGCTCTTACTTAGCTTATTTAGAGTTCTTCTTGTAGTACTTGATGAGCTTGGGAAGCACATCCTCGTAATTGCCAGTAATCACATAGTCGGCAATCGCATTGATAGGAGCGTTCTCATCGGGGTTGATTGAGATGATGATCGAGCTGTCCTGCATGCCGGCGATGTGCTGGATCTGGCCGGAGATGCCGCACGCGATGTACAGTTTGGGACGCACGGTGACACCGGTCTGGCCAATCTGGCGGGCGTGGTCGGTAAAGCCGGCGTCAACCGCGGCGCGGGTAGCGCCTACTTCCGCACCGAGCACGTTCGCAAGCTCGTGGACAAGTTCGAAACCCTCCTTTGAACCGATACCGTAACCGCCGGCAACGATGATGGGAGCGTTCTTGATGTTGATTTTCGACTTCTCGATATGGCGGTCGATAATTTCAACCACAAAATCGGAGTCGCTTACATACTTGGATGCGTCGAGGTTAACGACTTCGCCTTTGTGGTTAGCGTCAAAGACCTCTTTTTTCATCACACCCTCGCGGACGGTAGCCATCTGGGGACGGCAGTCGGGGTTCACGATCGTGGCAACGATATTTCCGCCGAAGGCCGGACGAATCTGATAGAGCAGGTTCTGGTAATCCTTGCCGGTTTTCGGGTCCTTGTGGTCGCCGATTACAAGCGAGGTGCAGTCGGCGGTCAGACCGCTGTGGAGCGCGGAGGATACGCGGGGACCGAGGTCACGGCCGATGCAGGTAGCGCCCATAAGGCAGATTTGCGGCTTGATTTCCTTGAAGAGGTTAATCAGCACGGAGGCGTGGGGATTGGAGGTGTAGGGGTAGAGGCGCTTGTCGGCGACCTTGTAGACTACGTCAGCCCCGTACGGGAAAATCTGGTCTTCAACGCCTTCGAGATTGTCGCCAATCACGAGAGCTTCGAGCTTTACGCCCAGTTCGGAAGCGAGCTGGCGCCCCTTGGTGAGCAGTTCGAGGCTCACATCAGCCACTTTGCCATCCTCGAACTCGCAATATACGATAAGATTGTTCTGGTCCATATATGCAAAAGTTAACCGATAGTGTGATTCTTGATGAGTTCCTTGACAAGCTCTTCGAGCTGATTGTCGTCAGCTCCGTTAAGGCAGAGGCTCTCCTTGGCGGTAAACACGACGTTCTCGATAGCCTTTACCTTTGTGGGGGAGCCGGCCATGCCGATCTGCTCTGGATCAGCCTCTACGAAAGCGGCGCCCCATTCCTTGATTTCGAGTTCGTCACGGCCTTCTACGAGGGCTGCGGCCTCGGGAGCGAGAGCGGCACGCTCGGAGGGGGAGACGGCGCGCTTGAACTTCATGACACGCTTCGCGTTACGCGGGCGGCACTCGGCAGCGGAACCATTGACAGTCACAACGCAGGGGAGGGGAGCTTTTACAGTCTCGACGCCGGACTCAAGACGGCGCTTAACCGTAATATGCCCGTCAGAAAGATCGAGGACCTCTTCAGCGTATGTAACCTGGGGGATGCCGAGCTTCTCAGCGATTTGCGGGCCTACCTGGGCCGTGTCGCCGTCGATGGCCTGACGGCCGCAAATCACTACGTCGTAGTCGCCGATTTTCTTCACGGCCTGAGCGAGGGAATAAGAGGTGGCGAGAGTGTCGGCGCCACCGAGGGCGCGGTCGGTCAGAACAATGCCGCCGTCAGCGCCGCGGAACATACCTTCGCGCACAACTTCGGCGGCTCTGGGAAGGCCCATGGTGAGCATTGTCACCTTGGAACCGGGATGTTTCTCTTTCAGTCGGAGTGCCTGTTCAAGCGCGTTGAGGTCTTCCGGGTTAAAGATGGCCGGAAGGGCGGCGCGGTTGATGGTACCATCCTCTTTCATAGCATCTTTTCCTACGTTGCGGGTGTCGGGCACCTGCTTTGCAAGAACAATGATGTTTAAACTCATAAGTTAAGCTATTAAGAATGATTTATTATATTTTCACGGCAAAGGAATATGCTTAATAAATGCAATCAATCATATTCCAAAGTACAAATTCGGTACAAAGTTAGCAAATTTTTGGCAAAAACCGCTAAATATCACCGAAAAAAGCCATTTTCCGACAATTAAGACACCTTTCACGCAGAGTCGGGGAGAAGCCTCAGATGAGCGTAACAAAAGAGAAGCGCCCCCTTATTCAGAAAGCGCTTCACAGAGATTCGGAATGTTTCAGCCGCGGTGCGACTCGACCCAGCGGCGGGCGTTGACAAAAGCGTCAAGCCAAGGGGTCACATCCTCGCCGCGGCGGGCAGCGGGATAGTAGGCGCACTGCCAGGGGAAAATCGCGCGCTCGGGGTGGGGCATCATAGCCAGATGACGGCCGTCGGCAGAAGCAATCGCTGCGACAGCGCCACGCGAGCCGTTGGGGTTCGCGGGATAAGCGGCGTAATTGTATTTCGCCGCTATGTTGTAGTCGCCGAGCGAGCCGGGGAGGTTGAAGCGTCCCTCGCCGTGGGCAACCCACACGCCGAGCTTCATCCCCGCCAGGGAGCCGAGCATAACGGTGTTGTTCGCCGGAATGGTCAGGCCGATGAACTGAGACTCGAACTTATGGCTGATATTGTGCTCCATCTTCGGCTTCTTGGAGGTTTCCGAGTAGTTGTCGCTCAGGAAGGAGGTCTCGGGGGCAATGAGACCAAGCTCGACCATGAGCTGGCAACCGTTGCATATGCCGAGGGAGAGCGTGTCGGGTCGGTTGTAGAAACGGCAGAGGGCGGACTTGGCGGTATCGTTCCAGCGGAAGCCGGAAGCCCATCCCTTGGCAGAGCCGAGCACGTCGGAGTTGGAAAATCCGCCGCAGAACACTATCATGTTCACGTCGTCGAGAGTCTCGCGGCCGCTCATAAGGTCGGTCATATGAACATCCTTCACGTCAAATCCGGCAAGGAACAGAGTGTAAGCCATTTCGCGGTCGCCGTTAACGCCCTTCTCTCGGATGATGGCCGCACGCACGCCGGTTTTGCCGCCGCGTGTGTAGCTCAATCCGCGGGACGACAGTGAGCCGTTGAAAGAAGAGGGGATAGCGATTCGAAGCGGCTGGCGGCTGTAATTCTCAAAGCGCTTGAGGGCGCAGTCGGCGCCGCTCTGCATAGTGTCGAGCAGATAGGATGGCTTGAACCATACGTCGCGGAGGTTGTCGATGCCGAGGAGGCGTTCAGCCCCGTTGTGCTCGAGCATCAGCACGCGCTCCTGCGTCGGACGGCCGAGAATCCAGAATCGGGCACCCGCTTCGGAAAGAGCCTTTTCAACAGCGGCGCGCTTTCCGTCCTCGACCTGGATAACCAGCGCGGGATTCTCAGCGAAGAGGATTTTGACGAGGTCGGTTTCTCCGGCGGCGACAAAGCCCTCGGTAGAAATATCAAGACCTCCGTCGGTATTGGGGAATACCATCTCAAGAAGGGTCGTCGCCAGGCCTCCGGCCGAAACGTCATGGGCGGCGAGCAGCTTCTTGTTGCGTACGAGTTTCTGGACCGCGTCAAACGTGCGCTTGAACTGGACCGCATCCTTCACGGTCGGGGCATCGGAACCGATTCTGTTAAGGCTCTGCGCGAGCGCCGAGCCGCCGAGCCGCAGGGTGTCGGAAGAGAAGTCGATATAGTAGAGCTCGGAGTTCTTGCGTTTCTGAACGACAGGGGTTATTGTGCGGCGCACGTCGGCGGTTTCTCCGGCGGCGGAAATAATCACGGTTCCGGGAGCGAACACCTTGTCGGCGCCATACTTCTGAGTCATCGACAGAGAGTCCTTGCCGGTAGGGATATTGATACCGAGGGCGCATGCGAAATCGCTGCAAGCCTCAACAGCTTTATACAAAGCTGCATCCTCTCCGGGATTCTTGCAGGGCCACATCCAGTTGGCGGACAGAGAGACGCTTTTCAAGCCATCCTTCAACGGGGCGCCGACGATGTTTGTCAGAGCCTCCGCGACAGCCATCACGGAACCCTTGGCCGAGTCGGCCAGCGCCACCTGCGGGGCATGACCGATGGAGGTCGCGATACCGTGGGAGCCGGTGTAGTCGAGCGCCATCACACCGCAGTCGCTGACGGGAAGCTGGATTTCGCCCTGACACTGCTGCCGGGCGACTTTACCGGTAACGGAGCGGTCAACCTTGTTGGTCAGCCAGTCCTTGCAGGCTACGGCCTCAAGGGAGAGAACACCTGCGACGTATTCGGCAATTTTGGCCTCGTCGTATTCAGCATCCTTATAAGTGAGCTCGACAGTGTTGTCGCGCATTACCGTCTTGGGGGAGTTGCCGAACATATCGGCCATCTCGAGGTCAATCGGACGGGAACCATCTTTTTCCTCGAAGACGAAACGGTCGTCGCCGGTTGTCTCGCCTACAACATACATCGGGGCGCGCTCGCGCTGGGCGACACGCTCGACATAGGGAATATCCTCGGCCTTTATCACCATACCCATACGCTCCTGGCTCTCGTTGCCCACAATCTCCTTCGCAGAAAGGGTGGGGTCGCCGACAGGAAGCGCGTCAATGTTTATTTTTCCGCCTGTCTCCTCGACGAGTTCGGAAAGAGCGTTGAGGTGGCCCCCCGCACCATGGTCGTGGATTGACACGACAGGGTTAACATCGCTTTCGGCGAGGGCACGGATTACGTTCGACACGCGTTTCTGCATCTCCGGGTTGGCGCGCTGAACAGCGTTCAGTTCGATAGAATTGTCGTACTGGCCGGTCTCAACGGAGCTGACGGCGCCGCCGCCCATGCCGATGCGGTAGTTGTCGCCACCCATCACAACGACTTTTTCGCCGGGCTGGGGATGCCCCTTGATCGCGTCTTTCTTTGCGGCGAAGCCCACACCTCCGGCGAGCATTATGACCTTGTCGTATGCGTACAAGCGCCCGTTTTCGTCATGCTCGAAGGTCAGGAGTGAGCCGCAGATCAGAGGCTGCCCGAACTTGTTACCAAAGTCAGAGGCTCCGTTGGATGCCTTGATGAGTATTTCTGCCGGGGTCTGGTAAAGCCATACGCGGGGATTCATCATCAGTTCCCATCTGTGCTCCTCGCTCAGACGGGGGTAAGAGGTCATGTAGACGGCGGTTCCCGCGAGGGGGAGCGACGCGCGGCCTCCGCCGAGACGGTCGCGGATTTCGCCGCCGGTGCCGGTAGCGGCCCCGTTGAACGGCTCGACTGTCGTCGGGAAATTATGGGTTTCAGCCTTGAGGGAAATCACGGTGTCAATCTCCTTGGTCTCGAAATAGTCGGGACGGTCGGGGTTGGCGGGAGCGAACTGCCAGACCTTCGGGCCCTCGCAGAACGCCACGTTATCCTTGTAGGCCGACACGAGGGTGTTGGGATTCTCCTGGGATGTTTTCTTGATGAGTTTGAAAAGCGATGTCGGTTTCTCCTCGCCGTCAATCACGAATGTGCCGTTGAAAATCTTGTGGCGGCAGTGTTCCGAGTTTACCTGCGAAAAACCGAACACCTCGGAATCGGTCAGGGGACGGCCGAGTTTCGCGGCGAGAGAGCGGAGATACTCCTCTTCTTCGGGACTCAGGGCGAGCCCTTCGCGAAGATTATACTCGTGGATGTCGGCGATATGCTCGACAGGGGCCGGCTTGTTGTCGACCGTCAGCGAGCGGCTGTTAAGGCCGTCGTAGACGCGGGAGAGCATTTTGTCGAACTTAGGCTCTTCGCCCTGCGGCACGCGTGTAAACTCCTCGATACGAGAAATGCCGCTGAGGCCCATGTTCTGGGCAATCTCCACGGCATTCGTGCTCCAAGGCGTAATCATTTCGCGGCGGGGCCCCACAAAGGTGCCCTTAACAGAGGTCGCGGCCATCGGTCGGGCCCCGGAAAAGGCCCATGACAGTTTGTCGAGTTCGTCGGGTTGCAACCGGTGGTCGGTTACCACGGCGTAGATTTTGGCCGTGCCTTGCTTGAAAAATTGAAGCATCGTGTGGAAATGTGGTATGGTGTGAGAGGTTGTGATGGATTTCTAAAACTCGTAGTCGACGCACCCGCGGTCCTCCTTGTGGCCGGCGAGCAGCCCGGCGGCTGCGACGTGGGCGGGGTGGTTTGCATAGACGGCGACGTCGGCCATTGTCGGGACAACGGCTGTAAGCACCACGTCCCATTTCTCTGCCGGGTTCTTGTTGATTCCGACTTCCATAGAACGGAGCACGTCTATCTGACCGGGAAGCGCGAGAAGCGCTTCCTTGAATTTTACGGCAACTTCAAGGCGTTCCTGCGGGGTGCCTGAAAGTTTGAACATTACAATGTGCTTTACCATATCGGAAAATATGAGGCGGGATTATTGTATATGGATCAGGCGGGGGCGTAGAGACGCTCGCGGGCGGCTGCCACTTTCTCGTCGGTGATATAATCGTCGTACTCGGTCATCTTGTCAATGATGCCGTTAGGGGTCAGCTCGATGATGCGGTTGCAGACGGTCTGGATAAACTCGTGGTCGTGGCTTGACATCAGGATGTTCCCCTTGAAGGCCTGGAGGGTGTTGTTGAAAGCCTGGATGGATTCGAGGTCAAGATGGTTGGTGGGGGAGTCGAGCACCATGGTGTTAGCGTTGCGGAGCATCATGCGGGCAATCATGCAGCGCATCTTTTCGCCGCCGGAGAGGACGGATGCCTTTTTCAGCACTTCCTCGCCGGAGAACAGCATCTTGCCGAGGAACCCTTTGAGATAAATCTCGGAAGAGTCGTTGGAGAACTGGCAGAGCCAGTCAACAAGGTTCATATCGGTATTGAAGAACGCGTTGTTGTCGAGGGGAAGATACGCGGTAGTGATAGTCTGGCCCCAGTCGAAGGTGCCGGCGTCTGCCTTACGGTTGCCGCAGATGATTTCAAACAGGGCGGTCATCGCGCGGGGGTCGCGGCTGAGGAAGCAGACCTTATCACCCTTCTCGACCTGGAAATTGACATCCTTGAAAAGGAGTTCGCCATCGACGGAGGCGGTCAGCCCGTGTACTTCGAGAATCTTGTTGCCCGGTTCGCGCTCGGGTGTGAAGATTATGCCCGGGTAACGGCGCGAGGAGGGCTGGATTTCCTCGATATTGAGTTTCTCCAGCATCTTCTTGCGGGATGTGGTCTGCTTGGATTTGGCGACATTGGCAGAGAATCGCTGGATGAACTCCAACAGTTCCTTGCGCTTTTCCTCGGCCTTCTTGTTCTGCTGCTGTTGCTGGCGAAGGGCGAGCTGCGACGACTCATACCAGAAAGAGTAGTTTCCGGCGAAGAGCGTCACCTTGTTATAATCTATATCGAGGGTATGGGTGCAGACGGAGTCGAGGAAGTGGCGGTCGTGGCTGACCACGAGCACAGTGTTCTCGAATTTCGACAGGTAGTCTTCGAGCCATGCGACGGTGTCGAGGTCGAGGTCGTTGGTAGGCTCGTCGAGCAGCAGGTTGTCGGGGTTGCCGAAAAGCGCCTTGGCAAGAAGCACGCGCACCTTCTCGTTACCCGAAAGGTCGCGCATCAGCATCTGGTGGCGGTCCTCCTTAATGCCGAGGCCGGAGAGGAGCGCGGCAGCGTCGGCTTCGGCGTTCCATCCTTCGAGTTCGGCGAAACGCTCTTCCAGCTCTGAAGCACGGATGCCGTCGGCATCGCTGAAATCGGGCTTGGCATACAGCGCGTCCTTCTCCTCCATAATGTCCCAAAGGACGGTATGGCCGCGGAGAACAGTACTCAGCACAGTGCAGTCGTCAAACTTGAAGTGGTCCTGCTCCAACACGCTCATACGTTCACCAGGACCCATCGAGACGGAACCGTGGGTAGGGGAGAGCTGGTCGGAGAGGATGCGCATCAGCGTTGATTTACCAGCGCCGTTGGCTCCTATTATCCCATAGCAGTTGCCGGGCGTGAATTTCAGGTTAACATCCTGAAACAAAACCCTTTTACCAAATTGTATGCCTAAATTGCTTACCGAAATCATTCTTTATATCCTGTTTAATGCCGCGAAGTTAGCAAATTTTCGCGACATTCCCGCCAAATGCCGAACAATCCCGTTGCGGATGCGGACAACGACAGGTCGACATTCAAGGCTCGACATTCTGCCGTTCGTTCGTTTTCTCGACATGAGCCTTCCGGGGGGCCTTCGGCTTCTTAACCTGGCGCTGCTTCCCGTTAATCTGCTTCATCATATTGCGCTCAAGCTCGTAAACGCGGTTTATCTGACGCGGGGTGAGGAATTTCCTGTACTCTTCATAGTAGCGGCGACGGGTGTCAAGCATGCGCTGGGAATGGTCGAAACGGGCGCGAATCAGGCTGTCTGCCTGTTCCTCGGTCAGAGATGCGGTTTTTTTATCCTTTCGGTTCCCTTTGTGGAGACTCCAGATTTCCTGCTGGCAGTTTACAAAAGTAGCTATGAAGCGGTCGCGGGTCTCGTCTGTTATCTCGAGAATATCGGCGATACGGATTGCCTGCTTCTGAGCCATTTCGGTTTTCGACGGCTTCGGTTTTCCGGCCTTGTTTCCCTGCGCGGCGAGATACGACGGCGAAAGTAGGACTGCGAGCACAAATAGTATCCTTATTACAGCTCTCATAAGTCGTTGGTGGTTATTCATTCATAAATATGTCATCCTGATAGGACTCGAGCATGGAGTTCTGGTCGTCGGGGGAAAGCTGCTGGAACAGACGGGCGATTTCATCGAAGTTTTCAGGATTGCTTGTTGACGAATCATAAAGAGCGGCGCTGCCAATCACAAGGGCGGCAAACGCGGCAGCGGCAGCGAGGCGGAGACGACGGGTAATCAGCCGCGGGCGCCGGAGCGGCGTCGACGCGGCCCGCATGGCGAGCCTGTCCTCCATCTGCTCGAAAAAGCCGTCAGGGACAGTATAGGGAGACGCGAGCGTCCGTTTTTCAAAGTCAAAGTTTGCCATAGGCTATATATTAATCATTGACAACTGCTTATGTATTTCTTGATTTTCTCTTTGGCGAAATGGTAATTCGCTTTCGCCGTCGGTTCGGAACATTGGAGTATCTCGGCGATTTCGCTGTATTCCAGCTCGTCGAAGTAGCGGAGGTTGAACGTCGCCTGCTGCTTCGGGGGGAGCGAGAGCACGGCGTCGCGGAGTTTGACCGCCTCCAGATCCGAGTAATCCACATATACCTCCGACATAACCCTGGCGGCCTCCTCTCCCGCATCGTCGCCGGAGGCAAAGACCATACGGTTGCGTTGCTCGATATGGCGCAGCGCCTCGTTGGTCGCAATCCGGTAAAGCCATGGGCCGAGGGTCGAGCCGTCGCGGAGAGAGGGCAACGAGCGGTAGGCTCGCAGGAGCGTCTCCTGGAGCACGTCCTCCGCGTCGTGATGCGAGACCACGAGGCGTCGGATATGCCAGTAGAGCGGGCGCATGGCCTGCCGGGTCAGCATCCTGAAGCCGCGCTCAGCGTCGACAGCGAAAGCCCTGAGTATGTCGTTTCCCTGGATAATCATTGGTCTACGTTATTTATACCCCAGAAAACTATAAAAGTAAAATCGAGGCTGAACAAATTTCGATATTTTAATAGTCAGCATCCCATATAGAGCGCACCGGCGTAACCGCTATGTAACTACGGCAACTTGCGTATTGGGGAGGGATTTTGTAACTTCGCGGTGGAATCACGGCGTTAAAAATATCTAAAATCGCCGAGATGAGCCAACCTTGCGATGGAAGAAAACGCTGAGCGTCAGCAAGAGGGAGACGAGCTGAGGGATGCGGCGGAAACCTCCGGGACGGATATAGGAAATCCGGGACGGGGGAATATAAGTATATGTTCCACCGACGCAAAGGTATATTTCGACCTCCCCGAAACCGAACCGACACTGCTTTCTCTATTTGTGGAACTATCGGCGACAATCGGTAACCCAAACACCCGCAAGGACGCCGCAAAGTTTGTCTCAGCATTCAGAGCCTTCGAGGGCGGAAGGGGAATAAGGGCGGAAAATACCAACGCAGCTCTCGTCAACTCATTCCGGGATTATCTCGCAGACCGAGGGCACACTGCCTCGTATATCGCCAAACGGATGCAGAACTTCCGCTCGATGTACCGCAGGCTTGAGAAAGAGGGTAGGGTGCCCCAAAGCGCCCCCGGCAGTTTCGACATAGTCAGCTCGGACCATCCCTCCGGCAACCCATCGGCAAGGAGAACGAACTGCAAGGAGGGCGTTCTGCCAGCGCTTGGAACATTAGCGCGCATGAGGATAAACGATTCCGCCCTCGCCGCGGCACGAGACCGGCTCCTCCGCTCGATACTCTCGGGAGGGAGCGGCGAAGCCGCTGAAACTCATAGGGGGGGATTAACCCCTGAATATCAACTACTTCTGCGAAGCTGCGGCCTTGATGCGGAATCATTCGGAGCATCAATGGCGACCGAATTATGGATCCGAGCGGCGAGAGAGTGCGGCATGCCTGCATCGGCCATCGCAGCCGTATGCCCGGATGTACCGGAAGGATTCGCGGAACACAGTGTTGACCGACGCTCCGCGGAAACGGACCGCGACGAGGTCCTGCGCAAAGTCGCCGCCGCCATCCTTGGAAACGCCCCCGCATGGTACGCCGTAAGAATACATCCGGGAAACGACTCGGAAACAGTCCGCAAACTACTGGCGGCACACCCGCGCCTCGCGGCCATTCGGCCATTCGCCCCGGTAGAACGGCTGATGGTACGGCATGGCAAACGGCTGAAAGCCACCATCGTCGAACGCATCCGCCGCGTCATGTTCCTCGAAGCGGAACCGGCCCTGATCGCGGAAGCGGCGAAAGCCATCGCCCCGGCAGCGTCAGTTTACCGCCAGACCCGGTCGGCAGACGCCCCATTCGCCCGCATCCCGCGCCGCGAGATGGACAACTTCCGCATCCTCCTGGACGCCGCCACGGCCGACGACCTCGACCTCGTCGACACCTCCGACCTCTCCCAGCTCCCCGAAGGCACCCCCGTCGAAGTGATCGACGGTCCCTTCGCCGGCTACCGCGGCCTAATCCATTCCCGCGGCACCAGCCGCCTCCTGACCGTCGCCCTCACCTCCGACTTCGGCCTCCGCGTCACCGCCACCATCCCCGCCCCCTACCTCCATTCCACTATCATATAAAATAAAGCCTATCTATCTTCTTTTGGAAAGTAATACCTTCTATTAAGATTTGAAACAATATCCCGGCATAGACCTCTTCAAATTTATAGTGGCAATGTGTGTAATCGCCATAAATGCGCCTTTTTTACTTTATCCAAATGAGACCATCTACCCCCCCCTATATCAATGGTTTATGAGGCTTGCCGTACCTTTCTTTTTTATCACTTCCGGATTCCTTACTAAGGAACACCTGAAAGATGTCCAATATAACACCGAACTATCCAAAATATTATTCAGCAAATCCCTCAAATTATTCAAATTATTCTTTAATTGGATAATTATATATCTTCCGATTTCATTATACTTCAATAGATCTGAATTGGGGAATGCATCTTTTTGGAATCAATATTTTTCCTCAATCATATATAATGGAGAGTCTCAATATGCCTATCCACTATGGTATATATATTCTATGGCCATTGTATTCTCAATTATCGCAGCACTTATTTATTGCAGAGTAAGAGTCAGGTTCGTTTTTCTTTTGTCCATACTAATCGCATTTTGTAATTACCTGTATGAAAATTTAGATTTATCCGACTTGGCAACTTTCCACACATTGACTCATAGGACTCTTGGTGGAGGAATCTACCTCACCGCCGGTATGCTTATTTCCGATTTATTAGAAAAGAAGGTCTTCCATTCTCTTTTATATTCATCATTCGCCTTACCAATATATTTAATTGTGAGTATAACTGGCTACTATTTCCATTTGCCTTTTTGGGAACTTATAGGCGGTATTGTTATATTTCTCATATCATTTAATATAAAACACACCTTGTGGAATCATGATATGACAATAAGAAATATCAGTATGTGGGTTTATTATACTCATATGTATATCCTTGTTGCTTTAATGATGATTAAATTCCATATAAATATAGATTTGAACGGGTGGGTATTGCTGATATTAGCTACGCTCATCTCTATAGTTACGTCTTATGGGCTGTCACGATTCCAGTTGCGTGAAGGTTTTAAACGAATAAGCTTGCTCGTTCGTTAAAATGAACATTCTTTTTCATACTTACGGCAAACTTGAGCCAACCAAGGGAGGGACCGAGCGCACAACCATAACATTGGCTACCGCGCTTACACGGGAATATGGCTGTCGCTGCTTCTCAAGCTATGAGGATGCTAACGCCCATACCCCAAAGGTAGATTGCGTACTCGACGAGTACCGGTGGGAAATTCAACGCAATCGGCAGGCAACGATTAAAGAATGTCGCGAAATGCTTCTCCGATTCTGTATTGATGCCGTAATCATCCAGGGCTCATTCATCCATGTGCCGATTTTCCGAGAGGCTGCTAAAGGCATGGGCTGCCGCATAATCCTGGCGCATCATTTCGAGCCGGGATGGGATGTGTCCTACATTTCATTTCGCGAATTAGTGAAAAACAAGCCCGCGCAGCTTTTATCTTCGCTTCGATGGCTTAAAAATATAACACTATACCCTCTGCTTCGACGGAACTATTACCGGCTTATGCATGATAGCTATAAACAAGCCTATGAAGAATCAGACATTGTAGTTCTTTTGACAGAAAAATTCATTGATAAGTATAGAGCGTTCGGACAATTTGAGGACAAATCAAAGTTTCGTATCATTCCCAACGGGCTATCCCTCACCTCAATTGCGAAAGAGTCTGATATCAGCAAAAAAAAGAGAATAGTGCTTATAGTGTCTCGGCTCGACGAACATTATAAAAGAATATCTCTGGCCCTGAATATATGGGAGGAAGCGAAAAAAGATTCTCGCTCTGATGGGTGGCGCCTGAACATCGTAGGACACGGCGTAGACGAAAGCTTCTACAAAAACCTTGTCAGACAGAAAAATATTCCGGACGTCCACTTTCTTGGACGGCAAGCCCCTGAACCATATTACAAGGAAGCAGCCATCTTTCTAATGACCTCGCGATCTGAATCCTGGGGCCTTACTCTTACCGAGGCACAGCAAACCGGAGTTGTCCCTATCGCATTTGACTCATATGACTCATTATCTGAAATAATAACCCATGAGCAAGACGGGCTTATAATCCCGGAAAGCAATACCAACCAATATGTCTCTGAGTTGCTTGCTCTTATGGCTAATGAGGAACGCAGACACGAGTTAGCCTGCAATGGGCTTGTGTCCTGCCGCAAATTTGAGCCATCTTCAATTGCAGAACAATGGTGGCGGTTAATTACTAATTACAAGTAATGGCATCATCGAGTATTTCAAAGATAACAGTCTTATACATTGTATTTTCATCAACACATTTTGATGGAGCAACATATTCATTAATTGATCTGATTGAATCAGTTAGAGAATCAGTACATCCGATTGTTCTTATTCCGTCATATGGCTGTGTCTATGACTGTTTTACACAAAAAGGAATAGAATGTGTGGTTTGCGATTTCGCAGCAAATCTCTGCACTAATCCTAAGAGCATAAAACAATGGATTGGCTACATTGTAAGATATATCCCCAACAGAATCAATCACAAACAGAAAAACAAAAAATGCGTAAATACGCTTAATTCGTTGTTGCATAATCGAAAAATAGATATTGTACACAGTAATTCCACTGTCCTCACTATCGGAAGCGATGTCGCTGCGAACTTAGGATGTAAGTATGTTTGGCATTTACGCGGATTTATGGACTTGGATTTCGGTTGGAAACCTATACTTGGCTGGAAGGATTATCATAAACGCCTAAATAGGGCAGACGCTGTTATTGGAGTTACCGAAACAGTATTACGGCATTTCTTACCGACCGATACGTCTAATGGCTATGCGATCTTTGACGCAGTCCGAAGTAAGTTCGACATTAGTTTTGTTCCTAAAAAGTCAAAATACTTCTTATTTTGCGCAGGCTGGCTTACCTCTCATAAAGGGTGTGACTTTGCCGTAAAAGCATTTGCCAAATCTCAATTATCCAAAAAAGGATATAAATTAAAGATAATTGGTAGGGCATCTGAGAAATATCACGACAGCCTGAGTATTCTTATTAAGGAACTCTCATTGACATCTTCTGTCGACATAATTCCATTTTCCGATAACGTCAAAGCTGAGATGGAAAATGCATCTGCGTTTCTAATGTGTTCAGAGAACGAAGGTTTGGGTCGCGTGACCGTTGAAGCAATGTTCTACGGCTGTCCCGTAATTGGACGAAATTCAGGTGGGACCAAGGATATTATATCCCATGGCAACACCGGATTCTTATATAACACAATTGAAGAATGTGCGCAACATATGGTTGCGATTACACAATCCGATAATGCAACCATTATAAAATCTGCGCAAGAATTTGCCATACATAATTTTGCCAAAGAAGATTATGGCAATAAAATATATTCTGTATATTCGACAATCCTCACTCAGAAATAATATGACAATGGAGTACAGATTATTGGCTGTTGCAAATAAAGGGAATGGATATGGCGTAAATATAGGAGACTATATCCAGGCACTGGCGTCCTCTCAGTTTCTACCCACAGTGGACGGGTTCATTGATCGCGATGATGAACTGAAGGATTTTGAGGGGAATGAGTGCAAGGTTATTATGAATGGATGGTACATGCATAATCCACAGCAATGGCCGCCATCATCACGCATTAATCCATTATTTGTCGCATTTCATCTTAATGTTCTTGCCTCTGAAGCCATACTCTCGGAAACCGGTATAGAATATTTAAAAAAACATCAGCCCATAGGGTGTCGCGACCGAGCAACTGTCAAAGTATTACAAGCGGCTGGGATTCAAGCTTATTTTTCAGGATGTATGACACTTACACTTGGCCGTAAATACGCCACACCTGCTTGCTCCGGGAAAATATACCTCGTGGATCCACCCTTTGAATTAAAACTCACGCCCAAAAGAATAATTGAATCAATCATAACCGCAATAAAACATCCGATTGATGTGGTAAAATTAGGGCGTAAACAGAACTTAAATATTCATGCCGGCAAGAATCCACTCCTAAAGCTTGTAAAAACTCCACTTTTTTACAAGGAATACTCCCGCATTTTTGGGAAAGATACGATTCTCAACGCCGTGTGCATAAATCAAGACAATGATTATTACAAACGCAGTCTAGAAACTGATTATGAACGGATTGCGAAGGCAGAAAGCATTATACGCGACTATTCCCAAGCAAGCTTGGTAATTACATCTAGGATTCATTGCGCCCTTCCATGTCTCGGATTGGGGACCCCAGTCATATATGTCGAACGCGCACAAGATACAGAAGCAAGCAAATGCAGGATGGATGGTCTTGCCGAACTGTTTAATATAGTGACTTTAGACGACGGACGTCTTACACCAGCCTTTGAAACAGTTCTCCCAATTACCCCAACTTCGTGTCCACCCAATAAAAAGCAGTGGAAGGTATTGGCCGATCAATTATCAGAGCGCTGCATTTCTTTCGTAAACGCATAAATGCACATCCATGCGTGTTTTATGGACATCCTTAGTTGAATTTCCCCCCTTGGCGAAATATTTGGGCAAGGAATTTCCGGCACATTGCGGATGGCTATACTCATCAGCCGTATCCGCATTGAAGCAAATGCATGATTTAAAACTTGGTGTTCTTGTATATTCCCCCATTTCAAACTTCGAGCATCATTCAGTGGAAGGGATTGATTACTATTTGATTCCATGCGCTAAAATTTCAAAGGTATCTAAACGCCAGATAGAATCATGCTTTCTTGCCATTAAGGATTTCCAGCCTGATTTAATCCATATCCACGGTACGGAACATTCTCTCGCTGCCGCCGTGTGCCAGGCAAACCGCTCGAAGATTCCAATGGTGGCGAATATTCAAGGTCTCGCAGTTCCATATACCCGCTACGCAGACGGAGGTATCCCGTTAATTGACAAATTAGTCAATATCACGCCGCTGGATTTTTACCGGAGAACGTTCATGCTGAATGCTAAACGGTCTTTTAAACGACGTTCTGAGTGCGAAAGATTATGCATCCAATCTGTCGGGCACATCATAGGACGCACCCAATGGGACTATGATCATACTGTAACCATAAATCCCGGGATACAGTATCATTTCATGAACGAGACATTGCGAGATTCTTTTTATGATGGCGCCAGGTGGGTGTATGAGAATTGCCGCAAACACTCAATATTCGTCAGTAATTCCGGCTCACCTCTTAAAGGAGCCCACAATATGCTTTTAGCCCTGAAAATCATCCTCCAGCAGTTCCCTGACACCGTTGTCAGGTTCTGCGGCAGCAGTGTGATGAATAATGATTTCAAATCGTTAATCAAAATGCAGGGTTATCATCTATATCTCCGCAGGCTTGTACGTAAACTCGGATTGGAAAGTAATGTTGAATTTCTCGGCTCCCTTTCTGAACGACAAATGAAACAAGCCTTTCTCGATGCCAACGTTTATGTGCTCCCGTCTGCGATTGAAAATTCGCCAAACAGCCTGTGCGAAGCCCAGATTCTCGGGGTACCGGCTGTCGCGGCATATGTGGGAGGCGTGCCGTCCTTAGTCAAAGATGGAGAAACCGGCTTCCTTTATAGATATGAAGAAACCGAAATGCTGGCCCAGATAATCATGCGGTTGTTTCGTCAGACCGATTTATCCGAACTTAGCAACAAAGAACGATTGTCTGCTGCCGAACGTCACGATAAGACGAACAATGCGTTTCAGTTAGCAGGTATTTATTGCCAAATATTACAAGGATGTTAAAATCTCTACGCCCATATCTCAACATCAAAAGCGCAATATATTTCTTTGCATTAATTGCTGGATGGCCCTGCGTGTTTTATTTGATGGGGTGGCTTCCAAACTATCAGATTAATTATATCGTTCTCCTCTTATTCGCCACAATGTATGTCTTGACTCACGGCCTTGGTCCAATACCCAATCCAACATATAAAGTTTTGCTTGTGCAATGTATGGGATGGGGCATAATGGCAATTATTCACGTAGATACTTCATATTTCACTCGTATTTTTCTGTTATTAATTGTATTCCTTATACTAAGGATACAATATACTGATAGACAAAAAAATAGATTCGTGAAAATATATAACAGTTGGCTATCATTACAGGTCATCCTTGGTACAGTTGGAATTTTACTTGTATTAAGCGGAATACTAAAACCCATTTATATGTTCCGAGAAATGGATATGAGGATGGGGTATTTCTTTGGTTTGTTCACCACCAATACCTATGGAGCTGGATTCGTAAGAAATGCGGGGTTTTTTGATGAGCCTGGTGCACTTGCCTTTTGGGGTGTTTATGCGCTTTTACTCAATAAACTTTATGTTAAGAACAAGATTATAGAGTATATTTTGATAATTGGTCTTATTTCAACATTATCTCTTGCGTATTTCATCCAACTTGCCGCATATCTCGTCGTTTTTTACCGTAAGCAAGCTGGCAAGCTATTATTGATAACTATCTTGCTAAGCGCAGCAGTATATTATATAACATCTTCTAATGACATGATGTATAATGCTATTTTTGGACGAGTTGAATATAATACAAAAACGGGAACAATTGAAGGAGATAATCGCAGCGATCTGTTTAGTAATTGTTGGGAAATCTTTAAACAAAATCCAATAATTGGCATAGGAGCAAGAGCGTTGACAAGTCCTGAAGTTGCGAGAGAATATGGATTTGTCGGTGCAAACTTTTTCACAAATTGGGCATCAGATGGCTTATTAGGAGGCATTATAACTTATATACCGCTCATTTACATCTACATGCTTGGGAAAAAGAATAAAGTTTTTATTGGCGTTTCCATCATATTATTATTAGGGTTCTTACAACGGCCATACGACAATACGCAGTTATTATATCCTCTAATCACATATACATTGCTCTTATTAGAGGAACATAACACGTATAAATTTATGCACACTAGAAATAATGAGAAAATCAGAGGTAATTTGGGTTGATGTGTCCAAAGGTATTGTAATATGTCTGATGGTGACAGGACATACATCAATACCCGAGTGGCTGTCCAATTGGATATGGTCATTTCATATGCCTTTTTTCTTCATAATCTCGGCTTTATTCACATCCTGGGACAAAAGGCCAATCAATAGTTTCATCGTCCGCAAAGCCAAAATACTGTTTGCTCCTTTCATTCCCTATTCAATTATAAATTTAGCATTTCTTTCCCCAATAATGGGCTATACTTATTACGAATACGCAACACATATTTTACGAACAGGTTGGGGGGGAATAGCGTTGTGGTTTGTGCCTGTATTCTTTATTTCTCTCTTAATTTGCAGGATTGTATGTCGTAAGTATTCTTTGCATGTTGCTGCAATATTACTGCTTCTAAGCGTCTCCATATCGTACTTTAACACAAGTCTCCCCTGGTCAATGTCTGTGACCCCCTTTGCGGCAAGTATGATGATTGTTATACGCAGATTTCAACACGTTCTTCGGCGGCTTTTTGCCAATCTCCAAACGATCAGGAAACTGGCAGTATATTGCATATCCGGGGCGATAGTTTCATTTGTGCTATCTCAGTTATATCAACTTGATATGTGTTCCAACCATATCATTCCAATAATACCAATACTCATTGGAATAATCGGGGGATGTATCATGGTCATAGCCGTTTCTATTTTTATGACAATGTATTTCGTACGAATATCAAAGATTATCGGCTCCATAGGTAGAAACACATATGAAATTATGGCATTGTCACAATGCATAATTATGTCCATTAATTATTATTATCCCATACCCTCCATGGTAAAATACTTGTTAATGGTTATCGTTCTTATTGCCGTAGTACAACTAAGACATATTATTGAGGGCAAGTTCGCTAAGGCAGAAGCTATTTGAAAATATGCTGAACACAATAATCATACTAATCGTTTTTGCCATATGCGCCTGCGTGCCGAGCGACCAACATAACACAACCTCATCGGGGGGGATAATTCCGCTTAATTATACAAATTGTTTGAGAGGAATTGCTATCATTTTAATTATTGTCGGTCACATTTCAGGAACAATGGGCACCGTAGTATTTAGCCCGCTTGGTGGAACCGGAGTAGCCCTCTTCCTATTTCTGTCGGGGTTTGGACTGAACGAGTCTTGGAAAAAATCCGGTTTGACCCGGTATTGGCAGAAAAAGATTCGACGTGTTTTTATTCCCTACTTTATTGTTATTTCCATAATTGCCATGGTAAAAGACAATATGTCATGGCAGAATTATTTACTTGACATATTCGGAATAAAAACAAGCTATTGGTACATCGGGTATCTGCTTAAATGGTACATTGTCTTTTGGCTTTCAACAAAATTCGCATTCAAATACAGACTGATGATAATGAGCGCTTGTGCTCTTGTATCACTCTTTTATCTCCCAAATCTTGAGGCGGAACAATCATTATCATTCCTTATGGGTGTTGTCACAAGCGTCTATGTCGAACGAGTATCCAAATTAACTAACAAACAAATAATTAGTCTTGGAATTATTTCCTTCGTCATTGCTACATTATTCTTAGGCATAAAGCAACTTCCCGAAATCAGAATGCATATTAATGACTGGATATACAATATAGTGCAATTATTCATAAAACTGCCTTACGCTTTATCCGTAATGTCATTTGTCTGGCTGATACCAATCATTCATAAAAGCAGATTCCTGCTGTTTACAGGAGCTATATCCTACGAGCTTTACCTCGTCCATTTCCCATTTTACGGTATGGTTAACGGCTCGCTGACCTATGCGGTGATATTAATAATTGCGTCCTATTTAGTCGCTAAAATGTTTAGCCTGCTTAACGCAAGGATTTCGAAATTCCAACTTAACCGTGTTTGACGCAAGGCGTACAGTGAGGGGCGCGGCGTGGAGCGCCGTTGAGAGGTTATCAGTGCAGGGCGTCCAATTCGCAACTTTGGTGGTGATGGCACGCCTGCTGACTCCGACAGACTACGGTCTCGTCGGGATGCTCGCGATATTCATTATGATTGGCGAGTTACTCGCCGATGGCGGATTCTCCCAAGCCATAATACGCCTGGGGAAGTATTCCGATGATGACGTTTCTACAGCCTTCTACTTTAACATGGGCATCGCGATAGTGCTGTATGCCGTCATGTATGTATCCGCTCCGTTTATCGCAGAGTTTTATGGGGAACCACGCCTGACAAATCTGGCAAGAGTGCTGAGTGTCATTATCCTCGTTAACTCTTCGTTAATGGCTCATAGGGCAATCCTTACATCAAGAATAAATTTTAAGACTCAGGCAAAGGCAAACTTGGCAGGCGCTCTTTGTTCCGGAGTTGTAGGTGTATGGATGGCTTATACTGGTTATGGGGTGTGGGCAATCATCGGGCAACAACTCACAAGTCATATTATAACGGCAATAGTATATTGGATTCTTTCTCCCTGGCGACCTAAAACGAGGTTCGCTATAGAATCGTTCCGTCGGCTATTCGCTTTCGGATCAAGGATTATGGCAAGCGATATTCTTGAAAAATTCTATAACAATATCTATCTGATGAGTATTGGTAAGGGATTTTCGGCCTATAGTCTTGGTTGCTATACCAGAGCAGACCAACTTGCGGCATTTCCGTCAACAAATGTCACGTGGATTATTAAACGTGCCACCCTACCAGCTTTTTGTTCGTTGCGGGAAGACCCCGAACGTTTAATGCGCGCATTTTCCCAACACATTAGATATTATGCCTTTATAATCTTTCCGCTAATGGCCGGCCTATCTGCGATAGCGATTCCGTGTGTCGAACTGTTATTGGGAACGCAATGGCTCTACGCTGCGATGTTGCTGCGTATCCTGGCAATCGCGATGATGCTTTTCCCGCTTATTTCGGTAAACCTGATGGTTCTCGAGGTTCTCGGCGATTCAAAACGATACCTGCGTTTGCAGTTCGCGAGCAAAAGCGTCGGGATACTTATGCTTATCGTAATGCTTCCGTTTGGTCTGTCGGCAGTATGCTGCGGACTCGTGGTGACTGCCGCTGTCAGTCTGCTTATCGCTATTATCGGCGGCGGCCGCCGAATCGGGCTCGGGCTTATGGTACAGGCGAAAGCCGTATTGCCAAGCCTGCTGTTTTCAGCCGCCATGTATGGAGCGATATTACTGCTTCTGTATGTTCTCCCCTCTGAGGATAACGCCGTGCGGGTCGTTCTCGGCATCATTGCCGGCATCCTCGTCTACCTGGGGCTCGCCCTTGCGTTCCGATCCCGCGATTTGCGCGATCTCGTCGCTCTGATATTGAAATAATCCTCCTATGCGCGTTTTTTTAGGACATATGTCGCCCGACACCCGCGAGATTCCCGAAGGTGTCAGCATTGCCGCAAGCCATTTTTCCTGCAATCTGTTGCGAGGAAAAATATTCGATGCGGCTTATACGATCCTCCCTCCGATGGTCAGTTATGAGGACGCTAAAAACGCGTCATGCGGATTGTTCACATCTATGGCATCGCAGCTTCGCCGACTTCCCGGGCGTTTCCGAGCGCTCGGCCCGCTCATGGAACAAGTATCGCTGTTGCGGCGCATCCCAAAAGGAAGCGAACTATGGCTTTACAACGTGACCAACCTGAATTATTTCCTTGTCAGGTTGCTCGGCTGGTTCAAGCCATCAGTATCGGTTTATCCGATTGTGCTTGATTTCACCCCCGGACAGCCTGACGAAAAAAGGGTCATGAGGGCTTACAACTCCGCATCTGGACGCATCGGCCTGACAACTTACGAACGTATAGCCAAGCACAATTTCCGCTGTCTTCCCGGAGTTGTTCCGCCATCAGGCGTCACTTATCCCCGCATTGATAATCCAACCCCGACTTTCCTCCTCTCAGGGGTTCTGGGTGAAAACATCTCGCAGGTATCAAAAGTAATCGAAGCGTTCGGCCTTGTTCCTGAAGCCACGCTTAACATAACCGGTGTCTCGGATAATCCTGAGCGGATAGCCTCATTGGCAGAAAAACATCCGAACGTCACTTTCCACGGCAAAGTTTCCGCTGAGGAATATACCCGGTTACTCCACAGCTCTACTTTCCTCCTTTCGACGCGCGATCCCGAATTTCTCGAAAACCGTTGCAATTTCCCATCAAAAATAATTGAAGCGTTACTTCACAATCGGGCCATAATATCCACTATATCATATCCGCAGATTGACGGGATACGTTATTTCCTGATTCCGTCGACAGTTGAAGGAATGGCTGACGAAATCAGGCGCGTCGCATCGCTACCCAAGGAAAAACTTGCGAATTACATAAATCAGTCAGATGAAGTGAGCCGAAGATTCTCCACCGAGGTATGGCGCGACACAATCGAACAGATTGAGAAGCCATACGATTGCGTCTATCTTACCAATACTCCGAGCTTTTACAAGCTGGAACTATGCCGCCGACTTGCCGCCGAAGGAAGGAAAATCCAGATGGTGCTCCTCGGCTACGGTTCAGAAGCGGTAAACTGTCTGCTTAAGGAAGAGGATCGCGGTTACTGGGGCTTTGACTGGGTATTCATTTCCGATGGAAAATACCAGGACCGCAACAAGATAAAGACCTACAAGGCTCTGCGTCGTCTGATGCGTTCGATTCGGTATAAGAAGATATTACATTCAGGCTGGTATATCCCGGAATATATTTTGTTCGCATTTAAGTCGCCGCGCGGCAAGAACATGGTCGTTTGTGAATCCTCCGATTTTGAAGTGCGCACAAACGGTTTGAACGGATGGGTAAAACGCAGGATTATAGGACGTATGTCCGGCGCGTTCCCCAGCGGCACGCCCCACAAGCGCCTCCTTGACAAACTGAGGCTCAAGGGACCACAATATATCACCGGCTCTGTGGGCATATTCCGCAAAGAGGGCGTTGAATACCATTCTCCTCAATCTCCGCTCCGGTTCCTGTATGTTGGGCGTCTCACCGCGGTAAAGAACCTGCCGGTTTTGATAGACTGCTTCAATCGCAACGGCTTGCCGCTGACTATTGTCGGAGGAGGAGAGGATGAAGTTGCCCTTAAAGCTATCGCAGCCCCAAATATCCGCTTTACCGGCTTTATCGCCAACGAGCACCTTTCTAAAATCTACGAGAGTCACGACGTATTCATTCTGCCGTCTCTTTCTGAGCCATGGGGACTCGTCGTAGAAGAAGCGTTGTACAGAGGATTGCCGTGCATCGTCAGCGACAGGGTGGGAGCAGGACCTGATATGGTGCTCGCTACCGGGGCCGGACTTACGTTCCGTCACAATTCCAGCGAGGATTTGCAAAAGGCAATAGACAAAATTTCTGCCGACTACGACCAATATGCCGCAGCAGCACGCGGCATTGACTTCGCTGCCCGTGACCGCAACCAAATTAACGCCTACCATAAAGCTCTTGAAGACTGACGCAGTGTCCGCTACGGAAAACATAAAGAGCCGCCGCGCAATCGGCCCTGCGGGAGTCGCGCTCGGATTATTGCTGACTCTGCGCCATATCGAAGGTATAAACGGTACCACCCCGATAATTATAGGGTTATTCCTGTTAGCGGCAATTTCGGTCGGAACAATCAGCGTCAAAGCCAAAGAGAAAGTTGCATTTAATTACCCGCTGTTGCTGTTTGTCGGAGCGTGCGCGCTTTCTTTAATAATCGGACGGCCGGAGCCATTAAAATACTGCTGGTTACGTCTCGCCGGGTTCATAATCGCATTGGCGGCAATCTCTCCCGCTATTTCTTCGCCGTCGTTCAGCATATTACGCGAAGGAATATGGAGAGGTTGGTGGATAGGAGCCATAATGTTGACGGGTATCTCGTTCTTTGTCCTCGTAGTTGCGGCTATAACGTCCCGCACCGCTGACTTCCAAAATTTCGGATTCAAAGGAATTATGGTTTTGGGGATGTCGCTCTCTCCTGTAGCCGCTCTCACGGCGATTTACGCGCTTTATCAATCCCTAAGCATTTCCTTGGGGCGGAAACAACGAATCGTATGGCTTGCTCTTTATTGTGCGGCGACAATTACAGCCATAGCCGGAGGTTCGCGCATTGCCATTGTCGGACTTATCGTAGGATCCGCGATAATTTTAGCGTTCGGCTGGCGGAAAAGGCAACGCAAACTTGCGCTGGGGCTGCTCGGAGTTATCGTGGCAATCGGAGCTGTCAGCATCGCGTCCCCGGCAATAAATAGCTCAATTAGGTATAAGACATCTTTAGCGATAGATGCCGCCAACCCATTCTCCTCCCGTCTTGACAAATGGGGTGGAAGAGTCGCCGAATTTCAAAGCGCGCCTCTTACCGGCATCGGATTCTGCGCACAGACCGTGTTCAATTCCCCTTACGATGACGAGGCATACATTCTAAACGGCAACTCGCCCGAGCCCGGCTCTTCATGGCTCTCCCTCCTCGCCCAAACCGGCATTCTTGGCACAGGCATGTTTCTTATGTTCCTGATACCAGCAAGCATCAAATTTTTGCGAAATCCCAATCCACTTATGTTGGCCGTTTTCACATTCCTGCTCTTGAACGGCTGTTGCGAAGGTTGGCTGCTATATGCGGGAAATATACTCTTTCCTGTTTTTTGGTTGTTACCTGTACTACCTATATTTTGTAACCGATTGTAAATATGAACGTCATTCACACCATTGCATCAACTGGAGCCAAGTGGGGAGGTACCACGACTGCCACAATAGATTTGCTCTCAGCAATTAACAACTTAAGCCTGCAACACGAAGATACAGTCAAACTGGTATCCATAGCATTGCCAGACAATTGTGATGATACGGATCTTGCACTGAATTTCAGTTGGTATGAACGTGTTCCATTTGATTGTAAAACACCATATCGTTATTCACGAAATTTAAGAGAATATCTTTCGAAAAAACAATATGACATATATCATGCCAACGGAATGTGGCTGGACGACACGCATACGACCTGTGCGACAGCCCGCAAATTTGGCCGACCGTACGTCATAACACCCCACGGGATGCTCTATCCCGAAGCGCTGAAGCGAAGTGCCTGGAAGAAATGGCCGCTACGCAAGTTATTTTTCGATAAAGATATTCGCGAGGCTTCATGTATCCACGCTACCTGCGAAGCCGAAATGCGCCATATCCGCGCACTGGGCTATAAGGGCCCAATCGCGATAATTGGCAATCCCGTTGTATGCCCGGCCATCGCTGATAGTCTTTTGGCGCAGCGTTCCTTTCTGGGGTGCAGTCGGCCCAAAAAGCTCGGCTTTTTGGGCCGACTGCACCCCATAAAGAAGGCCGAAAGCCTTCTTTATGGGGTGGCGCTTAGGCCCGAAAAGGATTTAGAAGTCATAATAATGGGTTCCGGAAGCCCTGAATACGAATCTTTCTTGCGAGGCGAGGCAAAACGCCTTGGAATCGAGGAAAGAGTGCATTTTCTTGGTTTTATCTCCGGCGATGAGAAATTCCGGCAACTCGCCGGTCTTGACGCACTTTTCGTACCAAGCGATATGGAAAATTTCGGAATGATAATCCCTGAAGCGCTACTTGTCGGCACGCCCGTAATGGCCTCTCTCGGCACCCCCTGGGAATCTCTTAATACCGAGCGCTGCGGATGGTGGGTTGACAACTCACCCGAAAGCATAGCGAAAGTAATCGACAAAATCAGCCAGTCCTCTTCCGAACAGCTCCGCGAAATGGGTCTCCGTGGCCGCGACTTAGTCCTCAGTCGCTTCGAATCCTCTAAAGTAGCCTCATCAATGTACCGTCTCTATAAATGGCTTAATGGCGAGGCCCCCAAACCCGAATTTGTCTACGATGATTAGGAGTATCGTTTTTCACCTGATTTATTGGTATAACAAGCTTTGTAAACGGAATCTGAAATTAAACGGATTCTGCGTTCTTTTTGCTTTTCCAAAAAGCCAAATAACCCTTGGCCAAGGAACCATTAATTCTTCTTTCACAAGTAATATGCTCGGACTATGGCAGCCATCAATATTGGTCGCACGATATGGGGGAACGATAAAAATTGGCAATGGGTTCGGCATTTCAGGCTCTACAATTTATTCAGCCGCATCCATAACGATTGGCGAAAATGTCCTGATTGGAGCTAATTGTAAAATTGTTGATAATGATTTTCATCCCTTGGAGGCCACCAAAAGAAGGCTCAGCCAAGGAGGTCAAAACATACTGAAAAAACCGATTAGCATTGGAAATGACTGCTTTATCGGTATGAACTCAATCATATTAAAAGGAACAACCATCGGGAACAACGTAATTGTTGGCGCCGGCAGTGTTGTCTGCGGTAAGTTTCCCGATAACTGCGTCATAGCCGGAAATCCGGCAAAGATAATAAAACTACTTCCGACAATAAATTAATACCAGTCATATGAAGATTACTGTTGTGACAGCGACAAGGAACTCGGCGGCAACTATCGAGGGGACTCTGGAGAGCGTGCTGTTCCAGAGCTACCGCGATGTCGAGCATATTATTGTCGACGGCCAATCGGAGGATGGGACGATTGGCCTTGTCAGCAAATACGAAGCCCTCTATCGGGAGGCCGGTAAAGAGCTGCGCTGGTTGTCCGAGCCGGACAGCGGCCTCTACGACGCCATGAACAAAGGCATCGGCATGGCGACAGGCGACGTGATCGGCATACTTAACTCAGACGATTTCTATACCGCCGACGACGTCCTCAGCCGCGTCGCCCGGGAAATAGCGGGAGTAGACGCCGTCTATGCCGATATCCATTACGTAAATCCTTCTGATCTGACCAGGTGCGTACGCTATTACAGTTCGCGCGATTGCACGCGCGCTAAGATGCGAATGGGATACATGCCGGCCCATCCCTCGTTCTATTGCCGCCATGAGATTTTCAACAAATATGGGAATTTCGACCTTGATTTCAAAATAGCCGCCGATTTCGAATGGCTTTTCCGCATAATTTACATCCACGGCATACGGACTCGCTACATCCCCGCCGACTTCGTGACGATGCGAACCGGCGGCAATTCCACCGCCGGTCTGGCCTCCCACAAACAAATCATTAAAGACCATCTTAACACTTATTCCAAGAACATACCCGACAGGCCGTTCGCAATCCGGGCGCTGAAGCCACTCAACGCATTCCTGAATATCTGCCTCGACGTGACGCGCTACCTGCCGAAAGTCGCAGCCTTGGCCTATTACAAGCTCGCCCGCAAGCGAACGCCGCATCCTATTGTCTCGATAAGATAGTCTCATCCTTCAACACGACCATTATAAAACGGACTTTTTATAGAAATTTTCAAAATATTCTGAGAATTGTTTGGCTCATAACGCAATTTCACATACCTTTGTCAGACAAGCAAGATATTATCCAAATCAACCAACCACACCGCAATCAACAACCTCCAATCCACCCATGAATCAGAAAAGAGTCCTCAAGGGCATACTTACCGCACTCATTTGTCTAACCGCCATAATATCAGCATCTGCCGAAGACACACAAGCGCCACAGGTAATCGATTTTGCTGGCGGCATCGAAACCATCGACAAGCTGGACCTTAACACCGACCCGACGCTGAAGTCCTCCATGACGACCGACTGGGAGGTCGCTCTTGACTCTCCGGCGGACGCAAACGAAAACGGCCACGCACTCCTCTTTCACGACGGCAAACTCTACGTCTATATGAATAAATATGTCCAAGGAGGCAAGTCGGAGCATGTTATGCGTGCATATAATGCGTCTGATGGGAATATAATTGAAGAGAAAGTCATTCCATTCTCCTCTATCAGCGAAATATGGGTAGGAAACAGCATTCTTAGCCATACAATCGCTGTAGACGATGAGGGCCGTTTCCTTTTCGTGTTCGGCAATCAGAACGACACCCCAAGCCTTACTTTGGTAACATACTCATTCGAGACAAATATCGCTGATGTTTTCAGGACTGTCAAAGTCTCGAACGAATCATTAAAATACAATTTAAATGCCTCAAGCCTGAGTTTATCCGATGCGGTAATTAACGGGAACACAGGTGCTGACTTCACTTTGTCGGTAAATATATTCGTCAAGCAAATCGATGCGAATCATCAAGACATACGCTCTGTTCCCTTAACAATCAAATGCGAAAACAATATTGTCACAGCATTGCGAGAGAAACAGAATACAACTCTTCAAGAATATCACAATTACGTTTCAGACCTGCCCGAATATAACATTGGCTCTATATGTGAAATTGACGAAAACCATATTTTAGCGTCCCATAACCCTGCTGCATTTAAACCGACAAACAACATTGACCGTTTTTCATTATTTTGCGATTCGAATAGCGGATACTATAATCTTAAAGAGAACTGGGCCGACGAGAACCTGATGCCAGCCATCGGCGATTATTGTCTCGGAATGTACGTCGTCAAGCATGACGGACATAATGTTCTTGTGTACGCAAAATCGTATGTTGACAACTGCCTGTATAACGTCGTGCTTTGGGACGATCCCTCTTCTTTCGCAAATATGAAGCTATTGGGGCAGATTAAAGTCCAGGGCAAAATTAGTGTATCCAACATATATAAAGAAGGCATCCGCCAGATGGTCGTCCAGGAGCCGAAAGCTGTCGCCCCTTCCGAACCATCCTCAGCACCACGCACATATCCGACCAAGGACTATTACGAACACACAACCTTTTACACATACGCCCCCGGCGCTGCCCTTGCCAGGCACAGCATTGTGACCGAGGAAGACAAAATTTATACCGCCCTCACGGAAATCAGCGCTGAATCACCGCTTCGCTTGGACGGAAAAACGCTTCACGGTTGCGAATACTCGCCGATTGCCATTCACACCCCCTCCGGCTCCCTCGTTGCCGAATATCCCGCCGCTGCCACCATCGACCTATCCTTATTACCCTCCGGAATATACATCATCAAGTCCGGCAAGTCTACGATAAAAGCCGCGCTGTAAAGCTCGGCAGACATACTGTTCCATAACCTCTTGAAATAACTTTCCCGACCAGGGTGCGCCCAGGGTCGGGAAAAATATTATTATCTAAAACAAAGAAAGCCAGCCGCCTCGAAGTGGGGCGGCTGACTTTTTGGGGTGAAATGTGGGTCTCGAACCCACGACCTTCGGAACCACAATCCGACGCTCTAACCAACTGAGCTAATCTCACCATTTCTGCAATCCCAGAGGGTTTCCCTCTCAATTGCGGTGCAAAGTTAGGAACTTTTTTTGAAACTGCCAAATCTTTGCGCGCCTTTTTTAACACTAAATATTTTTGTTTATCTCGCGTTTTTGTCTAAATTTGTTTTTGAAACGAGTTTGCGTAATACATTAAAGTTCTTTAACGCGTTATGCGGCTCATATCCCCCATCTACCATGAAATATTATGGATGAACTTATTGAACTGTTCCAGAATGTCATAAAGCAGGCGGGCTCGATAGATGTCGCCGAAGCCGAATTCAAGAAGATGATCGCCGACGATGACGAGCTTCGGGCCCGTTACCGCGAATGGTGTCACGAGGTCGGCAGTTCCGAGCGCAACGGCTTCCTTGACTATTGCGAGGAATATATGGAATCGCAGGACTCGATCTGGGAAACACTTAACGATTACGACGAATGATGCCGGAAAAAGCTGCTGACAGCCGCCGACATAATTTCTGTCTTGCGGCGGAATGGAATCCGAGGTTCGACGCCGTTATCCTCTCATGGCCTCACGCCGAGACCGACTGGGCGTATATGCTTGACGAGGTCACGGAGTGTTATATCGAGATGCTTCGAGCGTTTCTCGCAAACGGGGTGCGTACCGTGGTGCTTTCTCCCGAAGCGGAACGTCTTCGTTCTCTGTTCCGAGGCATCCCCGCGGAACGTCTGACCGTCATAGAAGTCCAGACCAACGACACCTGGGTGCGCGATTACGGGCCGCTGACCTCTTTTAGGAATGGAGAAGAGCCGCTTTTGTCCGATTTCCAGTTCAACGGGTGGGGCCTGAAATTCGCCGCCGACCGCGACAATCTTGTCAACAGCAGGCTTAAAAGCCGCGGAACAATCGTCGGTCCGATGCTCGACAATCTCGACTTCGTCCTCGAAGGGGGATCGGTCGAATCCGACGGAGAGGGTACAATCCTCACCACCACGCGGTGTCTCCTCTCACCGAACCGCAACAACCTCCGTTCAAAACAGCAGGTTGAGGAGCAGCTTCGCGCACGCCTTGGCGCCAAGCGGGTCTTATGGCTTGACCACGGAGCGCTCGAAGGGGACGACACCGACAGCCATGTCGATACTCTCGCCCGTCTCGCGGGATGCGACACAATAATATATACGGAGTGTACCGACTCTTCCGATTCGCATTTCGAGGAGCTGGCTAAGATGAAAGAGGAGATTTCCCGCCTTCGAACGGCTGAGGGGAATCCCTATCATCTTATCGGGCTACCTCTACCCGACGCGGTTTATGACGCGGACGGTACGCGTCTCCCCGCCACTTACGCCAATTTCCTGATAACCCCGAGGGCCGTGTTCCTACCGACATATGCCCAGCCGCGCAAGGACCGCATGGCGGCCGATATGCTTTCGATGGTATTTATCGACCGTCCTGTCGTGCCTGTTGACTGCCGTGCCTTAATCCGGCAGCACGGCTCCCTACATTGCGCGACAATGCAGATTCCATCATCAGCAATACCCTTATGAGCAGAATATTACGAACCGCACTCATCCAGCTATCCAACACAGGCGATATAGAGGCGAACCGCCGCGCTACGGCGGCTGCGATTCGCCGCGCCGCCTCCGAAGACGCGCGCCTGATTGTAAACCGCGAACTCCACGATTCCCTCTATTTCTGCCAGACGGAGAACGTCGATTTATGCTCGCTCGCTATCGACCTTGACGGCGAAAGCGCGAAATTCTATGCTGACCTCGCCGCGGAAACGGGCACAGTCATCGTATGTTCGTTTTTCGAGCGCAGGGCGCCGGGGCTATACCATAACACCGCGGTAGTCTATGACGCTGACGGCACTGAGGCAGGACGCTATCGCAAGATGCATATCCCTGACGATCCGGCATATTACGAAAAGTTTTACTTTACCCCCGGCGATATGGGGTTTGAGCCGATTCAGACCTCTGTCGGGAAGCTCGGAGTGCTTGTCTGCTGGGACCAGTGGTACCCGGAGGCTGCCAGGCTTATGGCTCTCGCCGGTGCGGAGATTCTGATTTATCCTACCGCGATTGGATTCGAGAGCAGCGATACGCCGGAAGAACAGGCCCGGCAGCGCGAGGCGTGGCTGACGGTGCAGCGCGGCCACGCTGTGGCTAACGGCCTCCCGGTCGTGTCGGTCAACAGGGTAGGGCATGAGCCTGACCCCTCCGGCCAGACGAACGGCATAACTTTCTGGGGTTCGAGTTTCGCCGCCGGCCCGCAAGGAGAGTGGCTTTATCAGGCGTCTCAGACTGAGGAAGAGGTCGGAATTGTCGATATCGATCTCGAACGGTCAGAAAGCGTGCGCCGCTGGTGGCCGTTCCTTCGCGACCGCCGCATCGACGCTTATGGCGACCTCGTCAAGCGTTTCCGCGACTAACCCAAATGTTATAAGAGATTGTCCCAGTTATGTCTGTCAACCTTCCGAAGTCATTGGCCGGGCAGCCGATGGTTCTGCCTGACACATTGCGATGCCTTACGATAATCGGTGCGAACGGCTCCGGCAAGTCGCGTTTCACCGACGCGATAGCCGACCTGCATAACGCCTCCGAAGTCTTTCGCCTGTCGGCTCTGGAGGCCATTTACGGCTCCGGCAGCCGTAACGAGGCATCGAGGGAGGCGGTCGCGGGGGTGTTTGCCAAGCGGGCATCCTCCGCTTCGTTCCTGCATAATAATCCCGCGACAGGATTTGAGAAGCTGATTGCCCTGATGCTCAATGAGGAAATAGCGAACCTTGTCGAGTTCAAGATGTCGCTCCTCGACAATGACGGCGGAGAGCAGGGTAGGACCGACCGCCAGACTCCTCCTCCAACCAAACTTGACAAAGTGCTGAGGCTGTGGCGTGAGATTTTCCCTGACAACCAGGTTTTGAGGCAGGGCGGGCGCCTGTTGTTCACGCGGGAAGGCTCGGATGACACCTACTCGCAGCTGCGACTTTCTGATGGCGAAAAGACCGTTCTGTATTATTTCGGCTCGGTACTGTACGCGCCTGAAAACAGCCGGGTGTTTGTCGACGCGCCTGAAATGTTCCTGCACCCGTCGGTTTTAAAGAGAGTATGGGATATAGTGGAAGAGCTGCGGCCCGACTGCCGTTTCATATATACCACCCACGACCTCGATTTTCCCGGCTCGCGGACACGCAACGCCATACTTTGGGTAAAAGGCTATTCCGCGGCCACTGAAAGCTGGGACTACGAACTGCTCCCCCGCGACGCCGGAATCTCCGATGAGATTTATATGGCGATAATCGGTTCCCGCAAGCCGGTGCTATTCATCGAAGGGGACACAATCCACTCGATTGACGCCAAGCTCTATCCTCTCGTATTCAAGGATTTTACCGTAAAACCCCTCGGCAGCTGTGACAAAGTCATAGAGGCGACACGAGCTTTCAACGACCTGCGGGGCTTCCACCATCTCGAAAGCCGCGGAATCGTAGACCGCGACCGCCGCGACGACCATGAGGTAGAGTATCTCCGCGGCAAGCGCGTCTTTGTTCCGGAGGTGGCCGAGGTGGAGAATATCCTCATGCTCGAAGAGGTAGTCAAGGCCGTGGCATCGTACTGTGGTAAGAACGAGGCAAAAGTATTTGAGAGCGTGAAACGCTCGATCATCAACCAGTTCAAGAAGGACCTTCATCAGCAGGCGATGCAGCACACTCGCCACCGCGTAAAGCGCCTTATGGAATATCGTACAGACGGAAAGTTTACGAACATAAACGCGTTTGAGAGCCACCTCCATACCCTCGTGCGGGAGATAAACGCCCGGGGCATGTACGAACAGATGTGCCGCGATTTCTCCCTCGCTGCGCAGTCAGGCGACTATGCCGAGGTGCTGAAGGTCTACAATCAGAAATCAATGGTGCCCGGCTCCAACGTCGCCAATCTCTGCGGCCTCAACGGCTCCAAGCGCGCCTATATAGACACCATCCTCACCATTCTCCGCACCAACGCGCCCCAGGCTCCCCGCATCCGCTCCGCCATAATCCGCTGCTTCGGCCTCCCGACCGCCGTATAACGTCTAAATAGCAATCTGCCTGCTTTCGCAAAGACGCCGATGGCAAATTGTCGGGTTGTGGCAATAATATCGCAATGGTTGACGTTATATCGATATAAAATCAATCATTATGAAAAACTTGCGAATTGGCGTTATGCCGGCCGTTGCCGCTATCGTCCTGGCCTCGTGTTCCAATGAGGCTGACAACCCTGTCAATCCCGAACCTCCGGCGGAGCCTGTGGAGAATGTGAAATCTCGCGTGGAGGCTTTCGTCGCCGAAAATGCAACCACGAGTTTTGTTTATGATGACGAAGGGCGGATTTCGCTGGTGGAAATCTCCTCGTCGGATTATGACGGTAGCAGCTTTATCCGCGCGTCATACACATATCCGGCAGACAGGGATGAAATCGGTTTGAGGTACACAACCTACACCGGGAGTCCTGTTGGAGAAAACGGCACACTCTCAAATTATCGCACATGGGATGAGGTTTTGACGATTGAAGACGGACTGATCGCATATTGCGAGGGTGTATGCGATGTCAGGGAGCCTAACAGCACGCTCAACGCTAAGTACCGCATCGAGTATTCCTATGATTCCGAGCGAAGATTGACCACCGCCAAGCATTACCAGTGGACGCGGAATTACGGCGATTATGATATGGACCATCCCTGGATATGGTACGAGCGTTTTGTCTGGGAGAAGGGCAATATGATTCGGCATGAGGATGAAGCGGGCGGTTCTTCTCCAAAATATATATACAACTACATTTATAACGCGTGGCCTGCTGTTGACAATATCGGGCCGCTGGTATGCGGGATGTTTGACGCTGCTCACAGCCCCTTGCACAGTGCCGGTTATTTCGGCAAGGCGTCCGCAAATCTTGTAAGCAAGATAAATACTATAAACGATTTATCCGTGAACGGCATAAAAGAGTTCGGATATCTGTTTGACGACAGAGGCCGCATAAAGTCATATAGCGAGACGTACTATTCGCCAAATCGTTATACGAGCTATATTTGGCGTGTTGACTGGAAAGAACTTTCGGCTACTTAAGAAGGAGCCTCCAAATTTGGCAGCATACCGCATATTAGAGATTGTCTAAATGTGTTAGGCAATCTCATTTTTTATCCGGGCCAGGGGGTGCCGGAGGGGGAGAGGAGGATGCGCTGGTTGGAGGAGCCGCGGAAGCGGAGGTGTATATCCCTGAGTGGAAGCATGAAGGGGCCGTCAACTACCACATCGACAGTGTCTAAAATCGGACGCAGGCTTTCGGAGGCCGCTACCTGCTCAAATGTGTAGCCGGTGTACAGCCATATGTTGTAACCATGGCGGCGTATCTCCCGCGCGAGGGGTATGAGGCGTTCGACCTGAAAGAGGGGGTCGCCCCCCGAGAAAGTGACGTTGAACCCGTTGTCCTCTATGATATCCAATATTTCCTCGGCTGACATCAGTCTGCCTCCGTCGGAGTCCCAGGACTGCGGATTATGGCACCCTTCGCAATGGTGGCCGCATCCGGCGAAATATATCGTAGTGCGAAGCCCCGGCCCGTCGACTGACGTGCCGGGGATTATATCGAGCACTCTGAGCTTTTCCATAAAAGACTCTGTGTACTATGAAGCTGGTTCTCTGTTCAAGGAGTTTGCGGAATAACGGGCGGGTTATTTGTGTACCACGCGGTCGGCGAGTTCGGCGAGTTTGGCCGAGTTCCAACGGTCGGTTGTACCGACGAGGTAGCCGGTGATACGCTGGAGCTTGTCGATATGCGTGCTGCCGCATTTGGGGCATACTGTCAGGCCGTCCTGCGCGTCCTCATAGCCGCAGTTCATACAACGGTTGCGGTTGTGGTTAACCGAGCAGTAACCGATATTGTGCTTGTCCATAAGGTCGACAATGTCGGAAATGGCGTCTGGGTTGTGGGTCGCGTCTCCGTCGATTTCCACGTAGAAGATATGGCCGCCGCGGGTCAGTTCGTGGTATGGGCCCTCGATGCGCGCCTTGTGGCGGGGCGAGCAGTGGTAGTAGACCGGCACATGGTTGGAGTTCGTGTAATAAGCTTTGTCTGTCACCCCCGGAATGATGCCGAACGAGCGGCGGTCCTTGGCGGTAAACTTGCCGGACAACCCTTCCGCGGGGGTGGCGAGAACCGAGAAGTTATGGTTGTAACGTTCGCAGAACTCGTTGACGCGGGAGCGCATATGGCTTACGATGCGCAAGCCGAGCTTCTGCGAGTCCTCCGATTCGCCATGGTGCTTGCCGGTAAGGGCGACCAGCGCCTCGGCCAGTCCGATGAACCCGATGCCGAGAGTACCCTGGTTCATGACTTCTTCGATCGTGTCGGTCGGGGCGAGCTTGTCGGCGCCGTTCCAGAGTCGCGACATCAGGAGCGGGAACTGCTTTACATAGGCGGTCTTCTGGAAGTCAAACCTGTCGCAAAGCTGGCGTGCTGTGACTTCGAGCATCTCGTCGAGTTTGTTGAAGAAACGCTCAATGCGTTCGTCGTAGTTCTGAATCGCCATACATTCGATAGCGATTCTTACGATGTTGATTGTGGAGAAACTCAGGTTTCCGCGGCCTACGGAAGTCTTTTCACCGTAGCGGTTCTCAAACACACGGGTGCGGCACCCCATGGTGGCGATTTCGTAAAGGTAACGCTTGGGGTCGTCGGCTGTCCATTTCTCGTGGTGGTTGAAAGTCGCGTCGAGGTTTACGAAGTTGGGGAAGAAACGGCGGGCCGTTACCTTGCACGCGAGGCGGTAGAGGTCATAGTTGCGGTCGGCAGGTTCGTAGTTCACGCCGCGCTTTTTCTTCCAGATCTGGATCGGGAATATGGCGGTCGCTCCGTTGCCGACCCCCTCGTATGTCGAGGTTAGGAGCTCGCGGATTACGCAACGCCCTTCGGCAGAGGTGTCTGTGCCGTAGTTTATAGAGCTGAAGACCACCTGGTTGCCACCGCGCGAGTGGATGGTGTTCATATTGTGGATGAACGCCTCCATTGACTGATGAACACGGCTCACGGTCATATTCATCGCATGCTGTAGGGCGCGCTCCTTACCCTTCAGGCCGTCGAGCGGTCGGTGGACGAAGTCCTCTACCTCGGCATCATACAGGTCGGAATAATCCTCGCCAGCCATCTGTTCAACCTTTTTTACCTCCTCAATGAAAGATGAGCGGACATACGGGGCGAGATAGAAGTCGAAGGCCGGAATGGCCTGGCCGCCATGCATCTCGTTTTGCGCGGTTTCGAGGGAGATACAGGCGATGACGGCCGCGGTTTCGATGCGTTTCGCGGGACGCGACTCTCCGTGGCCCGCGATAAAGCCGTATTTGAGAATATTGTCGAGGGGGTGCTGCACGCAGGTGAGACTCTTCGTCGGGTAGTAGTCCTTGTCGTGGATGTGTAGATAGCCGTTACGCACCGCGTCGCGGGCTTCGGGCGTCAGCAGATAATCGTCAACGAACGGTTTGGTTGTTTCCGAGGCGAACTTCATCATCATACCCGCGGGGGAGTCGGTGTTCATGTTGGCGTTTTCGCGGGTGATGTCGTTGTTCTTGGCCTCAATGATTTCCAGGAATATGTCGCGGGTCTTCGCGCGGCGGGCAATCGAGCGCTGGTCGCGGTAGGCGATATATTTCTTGGCAACCTCCTTGCGGGGCGACTTCATGAGTTCCAGTTCGACACGGTCCTGGATCGCTTCGACCGTCATCTGCTCCTCTCCGGCAACACCGATGCGGTCGGAGATTTTCTGTATCAGAGCCTCGTCTTCGCCGAGCGGGGTCTGCAACATCGCTTTGCGGATTGCCGCCTTGATTTTTTCTTCGTTGAAACCTACTATGCGGCCGTCGCGCTTTATCACGGTCTGTATCATGATGTCGTTTGTTGGGGTCTTTAGCTGATAATGTTACTGTGTATTTGGGATTGAGTCGCGCCTGGCGTTAGGGCATCCAACGGTCCGTCTGCCATTGCGATGACAAAGGTACGGCAATTTTTCCGAGCGCGCAATATGTGAACACGCAAAAAGCATCGGTTTTCCGTTTTGGAAAACTTTTTACGAGTTAATTAATGTTAATTAATTGAATATTAGTAATGTATAAATTGGTTTTGGAAAACTTCTGAAAAATCAGCGTTTTATCTTCTTTCCGCTATTTGTCAAGATATGGGGCTAGGAGGTCCTTGTCGATAGTTCGCAATCCTGAATTTTCGATCAACAGCGCCTGGTTCAAATCATTGAGATAGACTGTCGGTGTCGGAGCGTACGCCTTGTCGAGCAGCGAGGCGCTGCGGGTGATATACGGCGACTCGATTCCCGCGGCTTGCAGCATTGACGGGAAGAGGGATTTCTGAGGAGAAACGCGTCGTCCGCGATTGCTCTCAAGCGCTTTCTCAAACCTTGGTTCCGACTTGAGCAGCGAGTCGGAGAGCCAGCAGAGCGTAGCTACCCGGAGCTGGTAATAAGTGGGGGTAGGGGACGCGTGCAGGAACCGCTGCCTTTCGTCGTCGAAAATATCCTCGCCATGGTCAGAACTGTAAAACATCGCGGCGCGGCAATTCTGCCTCTTGAGCATATCGATGATTTCAGAGAGGACGCTGTCGGTATAGAGCACGGTGTTGTCAAACGAGTTTATCAGTTTCTCTCTGTCCTTGACGGATGCGTCGATAAAATCATCTGGCAAAAATCGAGCGCAATCTTTGGAATAGCGGTCGCGGTACAGGAAATGAGACCCATATGTATGCAGGACAATGAATTTTTTTCTCGCGGCCGTATCCGCAAGCTCCTCCCTAAGAAATCCCAGCAAATCTTCGTCAAGATGCGGCAGGCTTCCGTTAGGCTTTATATATATCGTTCTGTCGGCCTCCTCGGAGAAATATTGTGTATATGAACCGTTGGGGGGTTGGTTTGAGAAGAACGCGGTGGCATAGCCCGCTTCCTTGAAAGCGCTGACTATGCTCTTCGTGTGCGGCAGTTCGTTGAAATTCTCGGCGGAGAGGTAGCTGAGAAGCATCGGGACACTTTTGTGGGTCGTGTTTGATTCCGTTATGGAGTAGGGGAAAAATGCCAGACCCGCCGTCCCGGACAGTTTCGGATTAGTAGGGCGACCGTATCCGGCGAGCTGCCAGTTGAGCGCCCGGGAAGTTTCTCCTACAACCATAACATAGACTTCCGGCTCGTCAGCCGGACGAGTCGAGCGGGCGCTGTATGAGAAATCCCGCGAAGTCTCGGGGTAGGCTTTTGATTCAAACGACCTGTCAAACGCCTCTATAAGATTGGATACCGCGTTTATGGGGAAGGTCTCGTGCTCGAAACTGTAACGCTTGCAAATGCCGTAGGCTATTCCGACGGATATCAGACCGGCTGCTCCCAGGGCGATGCCCGTTTTACGGCATGCGGTTATCCAGGATTGGGGTAAGCGGGCCTTGTCGCACACGGCGAACACGCCCCAGATTATAGCCGAAAGGTAGATTACCACAACCGCAGCCATGGCGCCGAGCAGGCTGGTCAGCAGTTCCGACGCCTCGGAGTAGCTCGTGGTCGCCACATTGAGGAACATGTCAACAGCTATCACGGACTCTCCGTACAGGCTGAGCAGAACGACCTGGAAAGCCGCGAAAAACATGAACGGAATCATCAGCAACGCCGTGCGCCCGGTCTTGCGGCTAAGACTTAACAGAATCAGATATACTCCGAGCGGAAAGAGTATGTTGGCGAATTTGCCCCATACGCATCCCAGTTCCGTGAAGCAAAGGACTATGTTCGGCACCATTAGACCGGCTGCGACCCATAGCAGCAACCAGGGGGCCGAATTATGTATGAAGTGGTGGAATTTTCGCATAATGTGACTGGATGGTTTGATGAGGTGGCTGTCAGAATGCCTCGTTGATACTTACGTTGAACGCGGTCGAGTGTCTGCCGATACCGAAATCGACCCTCACGTTGACCCGTTTCTTGAACTCCCACCGATAGCCGATGCCGTAGGTCGGCAGGAGACGGCGCCCTGTTATTTCCGAAGGATGGTCGAAAATGGCGGCCACTCCTCCCCAAAGCACGATGCCGTTGCGGCGCCATACTTTTTGGCGCAGTTCGAGCACGATATCGGCCTCGTTGCGGTCGCGGTATCGACCCTCGTAATATCCGCGCACGGCTCCCGAAGCGTCAATAGTAGGGAGCATGCTCCACGGGGTGTCTTTCCCGGAGATTGCTCCGTGGGCCTGCAACGCCCATACCCCTGACTCCCAGAAGCGGTGGTAGATGCCCAAGGTTACCTCGCCGGTATAGAAATAACGCCTGTTGCCGAGGAATGTCGGGTAGTAACGGTTACTGAGCTGGAAATGCAGCCCTTTGTAAGGGTTTTCCGCATCGTCGCGGGTGTCGAGCGAGAAAACTATGCCCGCACCGTAATTCAGTTGCTTCAGCCGTTCTCCGCGCCATAGTTCCGGCTTTTTGACATCGTCGGCCTGCGAATAATTAAATGTGAACGCCGGACCGAGGAAAACATTCCGGCCGAGTTTCCATATAAATTCTGCGTTTATCGCCGACTCGAAAAGGGTATACTTCCCCTTGTTGTCGTCGTTCCGCTCGCTGTCGAAGCCGATGCCCCAGAAATATGAGGGGAAACGAGTGAAGTTTCCGTCATAATTGATTCTCATATGGTCGCCGGGAAAGATATGGCTTCCGCGCACCCCGACGTTGAACATGCCGATTACTGAGACTTCGGTAAATATGGAGATGTTCGAGCGGGGAGTCAGCGAATCATAACGAGATTTGTATAGCCCGGCCGCTATGACGGCTATTTCGAAATTGGTTGAAGAGGAATAGCTTGGTCCTCCGAGAAAAGATATGTCGAACTTTTTCTGGGAAGGTGGTTTGTTTGAATCGTCGAAATAGCTGATTATGCGGTTTATCAGTCCCTTTTTCCGTGGAGGCACAGTGTCCGCCGGTACTGCCGGAGCGACTGCCGGCACTGAATCCGATGCTGTTCCGGGAGTCTGTCCCACAACGGCCATATCGCCGAAAATCAGCGACATAAAAGCGATTGCGGTATGTCTCGTGATGAACTTCATATAATGAATAACAGCGAAATCGGGCGCAAAGTTACGAAAAACGTTCACTTTTGATTAATTTCGCGATATGATATGTTGGCAAAAAAGGCCACTTTTATAGTAGATATGCGGAAACCGAACACAGAGAAGGCTGTATGCCGAATGCTCGCGCAGGCGTTGTCCGCCTACGGAGTGCGCCGGGTGGTGACCTCACCCGGAAGCCGGAACGCCCCGCTGCTTATGGCTTTGTCGCGCTGCGGAAACCTGGCGACAATCCCCGTGATAGACGAGCGGTCCGCGGCCTTTGAGGCTCTCGGGCTTGCTGATATTTCGGGTGAGCCTGTCGCTGTTTGCTGTACCTCCGGCACCGCGATGCTTAATTACGCGCCGGCAATCGCGGAGGCGTATTATCGAAATGTTCCCTTGATAGCGGTTACCGCGGACCGACCCGCGGCTTGGATCGACCAGGCTGACAGTCAGACAATACGGCAACCGGGCGCGTTATCAAATATTGTAAAGAGCCAGGTTTCCGTTAACGGAGACGAGTGTACCGAGGAGGGGTTGTGGCACGTCAACCGGCTGCTGAATGATGTCCTTGCCTCTGCCATCTCCGGCCCATGCGGGCCGGTGCATATCAATGTGCATCTGTCTGCCCCTCTGACGCGAGAGGCGGATACGGATTGCGACGAAGCGCTGTTCCATAAAATTGACTTAATCGGTAAGCCAACCGTAATCCCGGTAGAAACTGCACGCGCTCTCGCGTCGAGGCTGGTCGGGAAGAGGGTACTGATAGTCGCGGGGTTCAATCAGCCGGATGCCAGGCTCAACCGCGCATTGGCTGACATATCCCGTATAGAGGGCTTCACGGTGATGGATGAAGGGCTGGCCAACCTGAAAGGGGGGCGCATAAGCCCGGCATCCTGCGACATAAACGGTACAGAGATTCTAATCACATTTGGTGGCTCCATAGTTTCCGCACGACTTAAAGAGGCATTGCGCCGATGTGACAGTATAATCGAGCACTGGCACGTCGGGGAAGCAGACCATGCGGTCGATACTTACCGCCGACTGACTACCCGCATCGACTATCCTCCCGAAGGATTCTTTCCTCGTCTCAGCGGCGCGCTCGGCCACAACCTCCGCATAGGAAATCTAAAGCTGAAAACCGACGAACAGCCGGAACGGGAAAATGTGAACTATGAATGGGGTTCGCAAGGCGCGGTGGCGATGCTGTTAGACGCTGTGCCGAAAGACTGGAACCTGCAGTTGGGCAACGGTATGGCTGTGCGCTACGCAATGCCGGCTGCCGCGGGACGTTTCCACAGGGTGAGCGCCAACCGCGGGGTCAGCGGAATTGACGGATGCGTATCCACCGCTGTCGGAGCTTCGATGGCCTACGGAAAGCCGACGCTGCTTATCGTCGGCGATATGTCGGCGCAGTATGACATAGGCGCTTTTGCCTCGAACCAGTTGTCTCCAAAGTTGAAAATCGCCATACTCGACAATGGGGGCGGAGAAATATTCCGCCGGGTTGCCACAACCCGCGACCTGCCTGAACGCGAGCCTTTGATTGCCGGAGGCGTGAAACTACCATTGGAACAACTCGCGTCGGCCTACGGATTCCGCTATTTTGAAGCCTCGGATCGCAACTCGCTCGCTCGTGCCGCGAAAATGTTAGCGGAGGAGAAAGAGCGCCCCGCGTTACTGAGAATAATTATTGACAATAATCTTACGACACCATAATCATATGAGAAACTGGGAAACCATAAAAAAATACGAAGATATCCTCTTTGAGCGTTTCGGAGGCATCGCTAAAATAACGATTAACCGTCCGAAGGTCTACAACGCGTTCCGGCCGCAGACGAATACGGAAATGCTTGACGCGTTCTCCTATTGCCGCACCTGTCCCGAAATCGGCGTGATTATCCTGACCGGGGCCGGCGACAAGGCGTTCTGCTCGGGAGGCGACCAACATTACAAGGGGCTCGGAGGCTATATCGATGCCGACGGCACCCCGCGCCTCAACGTGCTGGAACTACATAAGATGATTCGCTCCATTCCCAAGCCGGTAATCGCGATGGTCAATGGTTACGCGATTGGGGGCGGCAATGTGCTGAACGTTGTATGCGACCTCTCGATTGCTTCGGAAAACGCTCGTTTCGGCCAGACCGGGCCGAAAGTCGGGAGTTTCGACGCGGGATTCGGTTCTTCTTATCTTGCCCGCTGCGTCGGTCAGAAGAAAGCGCGTGAAATCTGGTATCTCTGCCGCCAGTATACTGCGAAAGAAGCTCTCGAAATGGGTATGATTAACGCAGTTGTGCCGTTTGAGCGCCTGGAGGACGAGACTGTCGAATGGTGCCAGACCATTCTGAAACGTTCACCGATGGCAATCCGTATGATTAAGCGCGCGCTGAACGCCGAGCTTGACGGTCAGGCGGGCCTTATGGAGTTTGCGGGAGACGCGACGCTGCTGTATTACCTGATGCCTGAAGCGCAGGAAGGGAAGAACGCTTTCCTTGAAAAGCGCGACCCGGATTTCGAGCAGTTCCCCAAATTCCCCGGATAATGCTTCAGGCGGCATATGCACCATACCGGCTCCTGTTCCGGGAAACGGCCATAACCTCGCGACAGAAGATGAATGTCAAGGAGACATTCCTGCTTCGCCTTTCCGACGGCCTCAAAAGTGCTGTCGGAGAGGTGCCGCTTTTTCACGGACTGAGCGCGGAGGACACTCCCGATTACGAAAACCGTCTCGCAGGGTTCTGCCGTTCAGTCGGCGGAACGGATATGCCTTCCTCTGTTCGGTTCGGCTTTGAGACAGCGTCGGCCGCGCTCGCTTCCGGGTCTCAGGAATCCTTATTTGACACACCCTGGAGCCGCGGTGAATCGGGAATCAGGATAAACGGCCTGATATGGATGGGGGACCGGCGGACAATGGCTCGGCGTATCAGGGAAAAACTCGACGGCGGCTTCCGCTGCGTGAAGTTAAAAATCGGAGGCATAGATTTCGCTGACGAGCTGGCGTTGCTCCGATATATCCGCTCGGAGTTCGGACCGGATGATATTGAACTGCGCCTTGACGCTAACGGAGCTTTCTCTCCGGCGAACGCTTACGACCGCCTGGGCTACCTCTCGGAACTCGGTATCCACTCAATCGAGCAGCCGATTAAGGCCGGACAATGGGACGCTATGGCCGAGATTTGCGCTAAATCATATATTCCGATAGCGCTTGACGAGGAGCTGATTGGAGTGCGCTCCGACGAGGAGAAAAAGAATATGCTTGATGCTATCCGTCCGGCCTACATCATTTTGAAACCGGCATTGTGCGGAGGTCTCGCGGAATCTGACCGCTGGATTGAAATCGCGACAGAGAGAGGAATCGGGTGGTGGGCGACCTCGGCGCTGGAATCCGACCTCGGCCTGAACGCCATAGCGCAGTGGGTAAGCAGATATGATTTGCAGATGCCTCAGGGTCTGGGGACGGGTCGTCTGTACTCCAATAATTTCCCATCCCCATTGGAATTGCGGGGCGAAGAGCTTTGGTTTAACCCTGAAAAAAGGTTCAACCTGCCGAAGATTGATTGGCAGTAAAATAAGCTGACGCGGCGTTGTATGGAAAATCTTGAACTGACCGACAAAGGACGCGTGTTTCTTGACGAATGGCTATCCCACACGCCGTTTGTCGAAGCCCATACCTCCGGCTCGACAGGCAAGCCGAAGACGATTCGGCTCCCCAAAAACGATATGCGGGTATCAGCCAGGGCAACAAACAGGTTCTTTGGAATTAATGCTGAATCGTTATTGGTCTGTCCTTTATCGGCTGACTATATCGCCGGCAAGATGATGATTGTAAGGGCGGTCGAAGCGGGATGTCGCCTTATTATGGTAGAGCCTACGAATCATCTTGAAAGCATCTTGCCTCGGATAATCGCTGACTATGGCACTGTCAGCTTGTTGCCATTGGTGCCGTCTCAGTGCGAATCGTTCATTAATCTGAAAATCGACGGCTCTGTCAGGAACGTGATTGTCGGAGGCGCGCCCGTTTCGCCGGAAACCGAGAGCCGACTCGCAGATTTAGATTGCGCTATATGGGCGACATACGGAATGACCGAAACATGCTCGCATGTCGCTGTACGGCCCATGGGTTCTCAGATATACCAAGGAATGCCAGGGGTCACATTCTCCGCTGACAGCCAAGGGACACTGGAAATATCCGCTCCGGCATACAGCTTTGGCCGTCTTCTGACAAATGACATTGTTGAAATAGTTGATTCTCGCCATTTCCGTTGGTTGGGGCGAGCGGATAATGTCGTAAATTCAGGGGGGATAAAAATATTCCCCGAAGAGCTTGAGCGGCAGCTCGCGGGATTGATTCCGTTCCAGTTTTATTTCAAAGGGGAGCCGGACGAGAAGTGGGGTAGCCGCCTGGTGCTGGTCGCCCGGTGCGGTGAGTCCGAAAAGGACCAAATTGCCGAAATATGCCGCGCCAATCTGCCTCATTATTCTATTCCGAAGGAAATCCGCTGCGTACAGGAAATTCCGAAAACTTCCAACGGCAAGCTACGCAGACTATGAAAGACAATAAACCATTGGCAGCAGATAATAATGATTAAAAATGACAGCAGATAATAATGATTAAAAACTTGATATTTGATTTTGGCAAAGTACTTGTCGATTATGATTATTTTGCCATTCTTGACAGAATATTCGCGACTCACGAACAAGCGCAAGACTTCTATCATCGTCTGATGACGGAGAAGTGGAACGAGCGTCTCGATTGCGAGGAGGTGCCTTTCGGACGAATAATCTGTGAAATGCAGCAGGAAATGCCTCACTATAAAGATGAGATACAACGGTTTGGAGACCGATATACAGATTTTGTACTCAATGAGGTAAAAGGCATGCGGGCTTTGATTGTCCGACTAAAAGCCGAAGGATATAAACTATACGGACTTACTAATTGGTGCAGCCGGGTGCATGCTACTATGCGACAATATCCGATATTCCAATTGCTTGACGGAAGAATCATATCTTCGGAAGAGCATATCGCGAAACCATCACCGGCCATTTACGAACGCCTCTGCCGTAAATTTGGATTAAACGCGGATGAATGTGTTTTTACCGATGACATCTTGAAAAATGTCGAAAGTGCCCGTGATTTTGGCATGCACGGCATCTGCTTTGAAAATGCACGCCAATATGAGATGGAACTGAATAAGGTTATCTCCCGAGTGGGAGGTTGCCGGGGCGATGATTATGTGATGACTGAACAGGACAAATGCATGGCGGGTGAGATTTACGACTGCCATAGCCCGGTCTTCCTCGACAGGAAGGCTCGTGCTACCGACTGGATGCAACGATACAACTCCCTCCCATATTCTGACCGATCAAAACGATATGGTATGATATGCGAGTTATTTGGGAGTGTGGGTACGAATGTCTCTGTTGGAGACGGAACGATTGTCGGTTTCGGGGATAACATCCATATTGGCAATAATGTCAGTATCAACTATCGGTGCATACTCAACGACTGCAACTCCATCATAATCGGTCATGATGTTCTCATCGCTCCGGGTGTACAGATCAACACCGCCTCTCATCCCACGCGGCTATCCGAACGCCTGACACCAGATTGGAGTTCGGATTCGGGCGAATATCGATGGCGCACTTACGCAAAGCCGATAATTGTCGGTGATGGATGCTGGATCGGAGCAAATGCCACTATTATCGGCGGCGTAACAATAGGTGACGGGGCGGTGGTAGCCGCGGGTGCTGTCGTCACGAAAGATGTCGAACCGAACACAATGGTTGGCGGAGTTCCAGCGGACAAAATTAAAAATATATAATCTTGATTTAGGCACTCCATATGAAAGTCGGCCGCGAATTGTTCGCGACCGACCATAGTTGTTTGAAGTTTGAAGATTCCCCAGCCTAATCACATATCTGTATTGCGCGGGTTGTTGTTCAGGGTTTTGGTGCGTTCCTTGACCTCCGCAGTGGTTACGTTTTCGCAATCGGCGACGTCCACCGAGGTTCCGGGATATTCGTTGATGGCGTGTTCGTGCTTTTCAACGGAAGCGCTGTCTTTCTTCCGGCAGCAGCATCGTTTTGTTTCTTTCTTTTCCATAGTCGTAAGTTGATGAATAGATTTTTATTTGAAAACGACTATGGAGCTGCGATGGTTCACTGAAACACTCCTATTGAGACGCAGCCATTATGCCTGTGGTTCGCCTTCTTCCTCGACATCAAGCGGGAGCTTCGTCAACTGTTCGATATAGTCGAGAATTTCGTTGCGTCCGCGCTTGTCGACAGAGGATGTACGGAATACCGGGGGAAGTTCCTCCCATCGTTCGAGCAGTTCCGCGCAATAATTTGCGGTAGAGACTTTCGCGGCGTTGGGGCTTAGCTTGTCAAGTTTGGTGAACACGATGCAGAAGGGTACTTCGTTTTCTCCCAGCCAGTCCATGAACGCCAGGTCGTTTTTCTGCGGTTTGTGACGACCGTCAATCAGAAGGAAAAGGCAGGTCATTTGCGGTCTCCGCAAAATATAGTCCTTGATAATGCGGGATATATCGGCACGGCTGTCCTTGCTTCGTTGCGCATAGCCGTATCCGGGAAGGTCAACAAGATACCATTCCTCGTTTATGAGGAAATGGTTGATAAGCAGCGTCTTTCCCGGAGTGGAGGAGGTCATGGCCAACCCCTTCTTCCCTGTCAGCATATTGATTAAGGATGATTTACCAACGTTTGAACGACCGATAAATGCGAACTCATGCCGCATCTCGTTAGGACACTGTTCTACTTTGCTGTTACTGATTATGAATCGAGCCTGGTTGACTATCATTTTTCCGTATTCTGTTATATTCGGTTCAAAATTAGCGAAATTTCACTTAAAAAACAATTCTCACGCCCGACGGGTTTGCATAAAGGGTCGGAATATGGTAATTTTGCACATCATTATACGCTATTTCCACGGTCAATGAGAAACCCCGACAGAGAGACGACTTTCCGCTTCAAGCGGTTCTCGGTTGAGAACCGCCGAAGCGCTATGAAGGTTGGGACCGACGGGGTCCTTCTCGGGGCTTGGTCCGACATCCCAGGAGATTTGACAGGGGAATGTGAGAACGGAAACACGCCGAATTCTGCCCCCCGTATACTTGATATAGGTGCCGGAACCGGGCTTGTTTCCCTTATGCTCGCCCAACGTTTCCCGACAGCATCGGTTACCGCCATAGAGATTGATAGCGACAGTGCGAAAGAGTGTGCGGTTAATTTCCGCCAATCGCCTTGGGCGGGGCGGCTTGAGACAGTCCATGACGATTTCCTTGCCGCAAGGCTTCCGGCTGCGTATAATCTTATCGTCAGCAACCCGCCGTTTTTCAACAATGGCGCCAAAGCTCCTGATTCGGCCCGGCATATCGCCCGCCACGAAGACTCTCTGCCGCTCGACCGACTGATCGCGCAGGCTTCGGATTTGCTCGAATCAAAGCTGGGTTCCCTCGCGCTCGTTCTGCCAGTCGAACGTTGCGACGAGGCTGTGCTCGCGGCTGAAATCTCGCGGTTGTATCTATGGCGGAAGGTCATGGTAACTACCGTCCCCGGGAAGGCCCCTCGTCGGGTGCTGCTGCAATTCCTTAACCGCGAAACGGATGCGAATATCTCAGCGGAGTATCTGTCCGACAGTTCCGGTAACCGCTCGGAATGGCATCGGACGCTTGTGAAAGATTTTTATCTAAAACCATAATCCCACATGGCAACTTATAAAGAAGTAATCAATTACCGTATATTGAAACCCGGCATCGGCCTGTCGCTGCTCGGATGTATGTTCCTGTTCTGCCTTATAGTCGCCTCATTGCTGATCGGGCTGCTCCCGCACTTTATCGAGCGGCCGGAATCGGCAATCCGAATCGGGACGGTCGTACAGGACTTTATGGTCTTTATTCTGCCGGCGATAGCCACTGCCTTGGCCGCAAGCCGTCTCCCGGCCCGTCTGCTCGCGGTTGACCGCTGGGCCGGATGGCGCGGGATATTGTTTACCTTGCTCGTGATGTGCTTGTCGATTCCGGCAATGAATATGGCAATCGAATGGAATCAGGATATCCATCTTCCCGCGTCAATGGCCGCGTTGGAGAGCCAGATGAGGGCTATGGAAGAAGCTGCGTCGGCTTCAGCCGAAATGCTTATCGGAGGCTCAGGCATCGGGTCGCTGATCGTGTCGGTGCTGATTGTCGGTGTGCTCGCCGGTTTCAGCGAGGAGTTGTTTTTCCGCGGAGCGCTCCAGCGCCTTCTCTGTATGACCAGCATGAACAAGCACGTTGCCATATGGCTTACCGCTTTCATATTCAGCGCAGTTCATTTTCAGTTCTTCGGATTCGTGCCGAGAATGCTATTAGGCGCTTTCTTCGGTTATCTCCTTTGGTGGAGCGGCTCGCTGTGGCTTCCGGTCATCGCGCATATCTTTAACAATACCCTGGTTGTTATCTCGGAATATGTGAGCGACAACAATATAGCGTCTTTCGATATAGACTCTGTCGGGACTACAAGTGTCCCCCTGGTGATTGCGAGCCTTCTGCTGACAATCGCCGGACTATGGTGGCTCAGACGGAATCTTTCCGAACAACAATAAGCGCTTTCGATCCGTCGGCTACGGTACATCCAACGACGCGGCGCGTTCCCCCCGGCTTTATTCCAAGACGCTTGGATAGAAGTTCGGGGGTAAATTGTGGCAGGTTGCGAATCGCAACATCAGCCCGGCCGATTGCTTTTCCAACGTTTTTCAGCGAGGAGGAGGTTAGGGAATATACAGCCTCGATTCTGCGGCATTTGCCGGGGAATCCTTCCGGCTTGTCGGCACCTAAAAGCAGATGGGTGTTCTTGTGAATCTCTTTGAGACCGAACCGTTTGGCGAGTAGGTTGAATCTGCCGGATTTCATCATGCCGGGTCCCGGCTCGCAAAGCCACATGCCTGTGACTGGCAGAGCGTACTCAGCGCATGAGATGCCATTGGCTTCCGATGGAAGGTAGGAGAACTCCGTATCTTCGTCGTGTACGGTAATCCGAGGCTCCGCGAACGATGTCGTAAAATCCAGTATGGCGAGAAGCTCGCGGCATTCCCCCCGCTCGTCAACGATATGCAGCTCGCTGATTCCGGGAAGGTCCCGTATGGTCTGCGTAATGTCGAGCATGGGGGATAGTTTGACCATTACCCTGTTCGACTTTTCTCTGAGCAGGGGGAGTAGCGACAAGAAATCGGGAGCGCAGTCTGCGATATTATACAGCCGCGTGTTCCCGTCGCCGCGCCTGGCCGGATCGATAAACACGAGGTCGAACGGTTTCCCCCGATAATTCACGAGCCATTCAGTCGAATCCCCGTTGACAATCTCCACGTTCTGCATTTCCGCAAAATTGTAGCGGGCAGCTTCCGCAAGTTCCGCATTAAGTTCTATGGCCGTTAGGTCGCGCCCCTGGGCGAGGAACCGGCTGTCGATTCCAAGTCCGCACGTCATATCCAATACCCGCTGCGCATCTCCGGCCAGCCGGTTGTGCAGCATGCCGATTCCGGCTGATGTTGCCTGTTCGACTGACAATGGCCTGGCTATGATTTTCGGCGTAAAGTCCGTTCCGTCTGCCGCAATGAACTTGCGCCCGCATTTTCCAAGCCCATCGATATGGTTAATTGCCAACGGAATCCACGTTCGTTTGTCGCCGTGGTATTTTAGCCGCAACACATTCGGGGCTGTCCCTCGGTTGGAGGCGACGAAAGAACGGAACTCATCGTTAAGCTCAATCATAAACGGGCGGTATGGGATCTTTGGAATATAGGGGTAGGGGAGAAATAATGGAAGCCGCACGGGGTTGGGGTGCGGCTTCCGAATCAGGTTGTATGACGCTATTATTTGCGAACAGCGGCGATTCCGGGAAGGATCTTGCCCTCGATGGCTTCGAGAAGAGCGCCGCCACCGGTGGATACATAGCTCACTTCGTCGGCAAGACCGAACTTGTTGACGCAAGCGACAGAGTCGCCGCCGCCAACGAGCGAGAAGGCGCCGTTGTTGGTAGCCTCGACGATAGCCTCGGCGATAGCGCGGGATCCGGCGGTGAAGTTGTCGAACTCGAACACGCCGGCGGGGCCGTTCCAAAGGATGGTCTTAGCGTTCTTGATTACGTCGGCGAAAGCCTTGCGGGTTTCGGGGCCTGCGTCGAGGCCTTCCCATCCGTCAGGAATCTCCATGCAGGAGCATACCATGGTCTTGGCATCGTTGCTGAAGGAGTCTGCGGCCACGCAGTCTGTACCGAGCACAAGGTTAACTCCCTTTTCCTGAGCCTTCTTCATAATGTCGCGGGCGAGGTCGAGCTTGTCCTCCTCGCAGATCGACTGGCCGACGTGGCCACCCTTTGCCTTGGCGAAGGTATAGGTCATGCCGCCGCAGAGGATGAGGTTGTCAACCTTGTCCATAAGGTTCTCGATGATGCCGATTTTGGTGGATACCTTCGAGCCGCCCATGATAGCGGTGAAGGGGCGCTTGATGTCGCTGAGGATTTTGTCGACAGCGTCAACCTCTTTCTCCATAAGGTAGCCGAGCATCTTGTCGTTTTCGCCGAAGTAATCAGCGATAACGGCTGTGGAGGCGTGTTTGCGGTGAGCGGTGCCGAAGGCATCGTTAACATACACATCAGCGTAGGAAGCGAGCTTCTTGGCGAACTCTTTCTGACGCTCCTTCATTTCCTTCTTGGCAGCGTCATAGGCGGGATCCTCCTTGTCGATGCCGACAGGCTTGCCCTCTTCCTCGGGATAGAAGCGGAGGTTTTCGAGCAGGAGCACTTCGCCGGGTTTGAGGTTGGCTGCAGCCTCGGCTGCGTTGGCGCAGTCGGGAGCGAACTTCACGTCGCGGCCGAGAGCCTTGGCTACGTCGTCCTTGATCTGGCTGAGGGAGAATTTGGGGTTAATCTTGCCTTTGGGTTTGCCCATATGCGACATAATGATAAGCGAGCCGCCCTGCTCAAGGATATGCTTGAGAGTGGGGAGGGCGCCGCGGATGCGGGTGTCGTCGGTGATGTGGCCGTTCTCGTCCAGGGGCACATTGAAGTCAACGCGCACGATGGCTTTCTTGCCAGCGAAATTGTAGTCGTCGATTTTCATTTCAGTTTGATGTATTAAGTTTTGAGTTATCTGTTTTCAATGAGACAAAGTTACAGAAAATTCGTCTATGCCGGTTGATTTGTGGGTTAAATTTTGCTTTTCAGGCTTCGGTACCCACTGGGATAGCGTTAAATTTTGCTGTAAGTGGCCAGCATCCCGGCCATCTCTCCGGCGAGTTCCCTGGCCGCGGTGCCGGCTGCCTCGGCGAAGTCCTCGCCGTTAGACGCGTAGATAATTCCGCGCGACGAGTTGACCAGCAGTCCGCAATCATCAGTCATGCCATATTTGCAGACCTCCTCCAGCGAGCCTCCCTGGGCGCCAACGCCGGGCACGAGAAGGAAATTGTCAGGGGCTATCGCGCGGATATCCTCGAACATCCGTCCCTGCGTGGCTCCGACAACGTACATCATCTCGTCAGTACCGGCCCATTTACGCGAGGTAAGGATTACGTTCTGAAACAGGCGGTTGCCGTTCTCGTCCTTGATAAGCTGGAAGTCAGCACTCCCCTTGTTGGAAGTCAGAGCGAGCAGGATTACCCATTTGCCTGGATACCCAAGGAACGGTTTCACGCTGTCTTCGCCCATATATGGCGCCACCGTTACTGCGTCTACGTCGAGATACTCGAAAAACGAGCGGGCATAAAGCGTCGACGTGTTTCCTATGTCGCCGCGCTTGGCATCGGCTATAATGAACTGTTCGGGATAATTTTCCCGTAGGTATCTGACGGTTTTTTCGAGCGCTTCCTGCCCGTTTACTCCCAGGCTCTCGTAGAAAGCGAGGTTCGGCTTGTAGGCGACGCAGTAGGGCGCTGTCGCATCGATTACGGCTTTGTTGAACGCGAAAATCGGGTCCTCTTCCGAGAGGAGGTGTTCCGGGATTTTCTTTATATCCGTGTCTAACCCCACACACAGAAACGACTTTTTCTTCCGAATCTGTTCTACGATTTGCTGTCTGTTCATATGGCTGTTAAATTGTTGAGCTGATTGATGTTATAATTCCTGAGCCTTGAGCTTTTCGGCGTTCTCGGCCACGATGAGATGGTCGATGCAGTCCTGGATGTCGCCGTCAACGAAGGCTTGCAGATTGTATATCGTGTAATTGATGCGGTGGTCGGTGATGCGCCCCTGCGGATAGTTATAGGTGCGTATTTTTGCCGAGCGGTCCCCCGTCGAGACGAGGGTCTTGCGGCGTGAGGCAATGTCGTCGACGTATTTCTGATGCTCCTTGTCGTAGATGAAGGTGCGCAGGCGGCTCAGTGCCCGCTCCTTGTTCTTAGGCTGGTCGCGGGTCTCGGTACATTCGATAAGTATTTCGTCGGTCTGTCCGCTGACAGGATTCTTCCACATATAGCGCAGCCGGACACCGGATTCGACCTTATTGACGTTCTGGCCGCCGGCACCGCCGCTTCGGAATGTCTCCCATTTGATTTCACCCTCGTTGATTTCCACATCAAACGCCTCGGCTTCAGGAAGAACCGCTACCGTCGCAGCCGAGGTATGTACGCGGCCCTGGGTTTCGGTAGCCGGAACGCGCTGCACGCGGTGGACTCCGCTTTCATATTTCAGTGTCCCATAGACATTGTCGCCGCTTACAGCGAAGACAATCTCCTTAAAGCCTCCCGCAGCTCCTTCGGAAACACTCGTGACGGACACCGACCAACCTTTTGACTCGCAATATCTTGAATACATTTTGAATAGGTCGCCGGCGAATAGGGCGGCTTCGTCGCCACCGGTGCCGCCGCGGATTTCGACAATCGCGTTCTTGGAGTCCTCCGGGTCCGCCGGAATCAGCAGGATTTTGATTTCCTCTTCCAGGTCGGGAATGGCGGTATTCGCATGGTCGAGCTGTTCTCGGGCCATAGCCCGGATTTCGTCGTCATTCTCCATTTCCAGTAGTTGGCGCGCTTCCGCAGCGTCATTTAGAAGCTGGCGGTATCGGCTTGTGGCGTCAGTCAGCCGTTCCAGTTCGCGGTATTCCTTGTTGAGGCGCACATAGCGCTTCATATCGGCAATCACTGCCGGATCGGTTATCAGAGTCTTAACCTCCTCAAAACGCGATTCAATCCCTTCAAGTCGGGTGAGTAGCGATGTTTCTGCCATTCAATTCATTTTATACCGCGAATTTAATGATTTCCCCCGGCATAAACAAAATGCGGCCCAATATATCCCCCATTCAAGTCGCCATATATCTATTTAACATAATCGCCATTCTGTTTCAAATCTTGGTTCTAACCTATGGGGGTGGCGGATGCTCGGTTTTGGAGGTTTGTGGCTGTTAAGAATCGAATATTTGGCTGTTTTGTCGGGATTGGCTAATTTTGTGTCAATTTTGGAGAATGACGACAATCCTTCATTTACGGATGGTTGTTATAATCGGTATAACTCAATAATCTGAATATAAACCTCACATTTGATATATGCCAAATGTCTCACAGCGCGGCATCGATATGCCGGCGTCACCTATACGACGGCTCGTGCCGCTTGCCGATGAAGCCCGTCGGCGCGGTGTCAAGGTTTATTCGCTGAATATCGGCCAGCCGGATATCCCGACTCCCCGCGAAGCTTTCGACGCTTTAAAGAAGATTGACCGCAAGGTGCTGGAATACAGTCCCTCGGCCGGACTTATGTCCCTGCGTGAAAAGTTACGCGGGTACTATAAGAAATATAATATCGATGTCGATGTCGACGACATAATCGTTACCTGCGGCGGATCGGAGGCTGTTTTGTTCGCCTTTATGGCGTGCCTGGATCCGGGCGACGAGATTATCGTTCCGGAGCCCGCGTATGCCAACTATATGGCTTTTGCGATTTCTGCCGGTGCGAAAATCGTCACCATCCCGTCGAGTATCGACGAAGGCTTCGCTCTCCCCCCGATGGAACGGTTCGAAGAGCTTATCACTCCGAAAACCAAGGGAATACTAATCTGCAACCCGAACAACCCGACGGGGTACCTCTATTCGATGAAGGAGATGCTGCAACTGCGCGACATAGTGAAGAAGCACGATCTCTTCCTGTTTTCCGACGAGGTTTACCGAGAATTTTGCTACACTGGCGCGCCATACATCTCCGCGTTCCATCTGCCCGGGATTGAGGAGCAGGTCGTACTTATTGATTCCGTATCAAAGCGATACAATGAGTGCGGAATACGTGTTGGCGCTCTGATAACGAAACACCCGCAACTGAAAAAGAATGTCATGAAATTCTGTCAGGCGCGCCTCAGCCCCCCATTGCTGGGCCAGCTTGTCGCAGAGGCCTCAATCGACGCTCCTGCCCAGTATATGCTTGACACATATAATGAATACGTCGACCGGCGCAAGCTGCTGATTGACGAAATCAACAAGATACCGGGATGCTACTCCCCTATCCCTATGGGTGCCTTCTACACCGTCGCCCGGCTTCCGGTAGATGACGCCGACGAGTTCTGCCAGTGGTGTCTCCGCGAGTTTTCCTACGAGGGCGAGACAGTGTTTATGGCTCCCGCGTCGGGATTCTATACCACTCCCGGTATGGGAAAAGACGAGGTCAGGCTTGCGTATGTGCTTGAAAAAGAAGAGCTTCGCAAAGCAATGTTCGTACTTCGCAAAGCGCTTGAGGCATATCCCGGCCGTAAAACGAACTAAGCCCCCTACCCTTCGCGTATTCAAGATATTAGGCGTTCCGTCAACATCCGATGGAACGCCTTGTTATTTGGTCCCGCTATCGGTCAACCCGTTTATATATTCGTATGTAGTCGCTGAAATTCTGGATATTACAGTCGAAGCGCCGCGCTCGTCTCCATAAAAGTCCTTTACGAAAACGACTATGGTATAATGCCTGCCATCCGGCAGCTCGACATAGGCCGCGTCGTTATGTGCGATTAACTGGCCTCGTTCGTTTGTAAATCCTGAGCCTGTCTTGTGCGCTACCTTAACTCCCTCTTTGTATCGCAGCGGGGCGGAAATCCTGTCAATCCCGGTAACACATTCCCGCATGGCATCCCTTATGAACCCTTGTTTGGCCGGAGAGACGATGCTGTCGGTAAACAGCCGCTCGACAAGTATAGCTGCCGCCAACGGCGATGAATGGTTAGCATAGCTCAAGGAATGGTCTGACTGCATATCCGCCTCCCGGAAAGATAGTCTGAACTGGTCCCGCGGAATGAGAGTGGCAACGAAGCTGTCTGTCGCGGCAACGCTTACGAGCCTGTCAAACATCATATTGCTCGCATTGTTGTCGCTTTTTACCAGAGCATATCGCAACAGCTCGCTTACCGGCATATGGAAATGAGCGGTCAGATAATCTTTCAACATCGGGCTCCAGGTATCAGCGTTCAGCGAGCTTCGGTCTATGTAAACCAATGAATCCAGAGAAGTTCCGCGTCTGTCAAACTCATGGCATACAGCTATCGCCTGATGGAGCTTGAACACGCTCATCAAAGGATAGACGTCTTCGTTATTTACCGTAACCGTATCGGAGCTGTCTATGATAACGGCGATGCCAACCTCTCCACGCACCGATGAAGCGATTGCGTCAAGGCTGTCACACAGCTCCGTCAGCTTTTCAGCACGTCTTTCCGTTTCGGTAAAATTCCGGCTATCGTTCTTGCAACTCGAGAATAAAACGATAGAGACAAGGCTTGACAACGCTAACGACTTTAAGCCGATTTGTGCAATATGCGACATATTACGATTTAGATTCATTATCATTATGCGATTTCGGGGGCTTAACACGCGCAAATTTACAATATTCTTGTAACTAATCCGCCGGATTGCTGAATATTTCCGCTTTATAGCGATCAATCCCATATTTATTGAGCGCCAAAACCTTTCTGGCACGGAATTTGTTTTTGAAGTATAAAAAAACTTTATATAGGGAAATTTCAAAAATCGAATATAATAGGGAATTATGAATTTCAACAGTTTCACTATTAAATCGCAGGAAGCCATACAGAAAGCGCTGGAAATCACCCGCGCCGCCGGCCAGCAGCAAATCGAGCCGGTCCACCTGCTGAAGGGGATTATTTCCGAGGGAGAAGCACTCGTGAAATTCATCTTCCAGAAGGTTGGTGCCAATCTGGCAGTCGTTGGTCAGCAGATCGACCGCGAGATCGCGTCGATGCCGAAAGTCTCCGGCGGTGAGCCGTATCTTAGCCGCACTTCCAACGATGTGCTGCAAAAAGCAATCGACGTCTCCAAGAAGATGGGCGACGAATACGTCACCCTCGAAGCTATGCTCATCGCTCTGTTCGAAATCAATTCGCAGGCCGCCACCATACTGAAAGATGCCGGGTTGAGCGCGAAAGAGCTTCAGAGCGCGATCGAGGAACTTCGCAAGGGAAAGAAGGCGACAGACCAGAGCGCCGAAGACACATATAACGCCCTGAGCAAATACGCCGTCAATCTTAACGAGCGAGCGCGCTCGGGAAAACTTGACCCGGTTATCGGCCGCGACGATGAAATCCGCCGCGTGTTGCAGATTCTCAGCCGCCGTACGAAAAACAACCCGATGCTGATTGGTGAGCCGGGTACCGGCAAGACCGCGATCGCAGAGGGGCTCGCCCAGCGTATCGTCCGCGGCGACGTTCCTGAGAATTTGCGTTCGAAGCAAATTTTCTCGCTCGACATGGGCGCCCTGGTCGCAGGAGCCAAATATAAGGGAGAGTTCGAGGAGCGTCTGAAAGCTATTGTCAACGAGGTGACTCAGAGCGACGGCGAAATCATCCTCTTCATCGACGAGATTCATACCCTTGTCGGTGCCGGCAAGGGCGAAGGCGCTATGGATGCCGCAAATATCCTAAAACCAGCTCTCGCAAGAGGCGAACTGCGCTCCATCGGCGCGACGACGCTCGACGAGTATCAGAAATATTTCGAGAAGGACAAGGCTCTCGAACGCCGTTTCCAGAAGGTCATGGTAAACGAACCTGACGAGGCAAGCGCCATCGCTATTCTCCGCGGCCTTAAAGAACGTTACGAGAACCACCACAAGGTTCGTATCCGCGACGAGGCGATTATCGCCGCCGTGACTCTCTCGGAACGTTATATCACCGACCGTTTCCTTCCCGACAAGGCTATCGACCTTGTCGACGAAGCCGCTTCAAAGCTCAAGCTCGAAATCGACTCAGTACCTCAGGCGCTTGACGAAATCACGCGCATGATTGCCCAGAAAGAAATCGAGCGCGAGGCTATCAAGCGCGAGGGCGACAAGGCGAAAGTGCAGGAAATCGAGAAGGAGCTCGCCCAGATGCGGGAGGACGAGAAGGAGTTTACTGCCAAATGGAAGGCTGAAAAGGAACTTATCGACCGCATCCAGCAGAACAAAATCGACATCGAGCAGCTTAATTTCGAGGCCGAGCGGGCCGAGCGCGAGGGGGATTACGCCAAGGTGGCTGAGATCCGTTACAGCTCCATCCAGCACAAGGAGGAAGAAAACAAGCAGATTCAGGAACAGCTCAAGGCCATGCAGGGCGAAAAGGCCCTAATAAAGGAAGAGGTCGACGCGGAAGATATCGCGGATGTCGTTTCCCGCTGGACCGGGATTCCCGTCAGCAAGATGGTGCAGAGCGAGAAGGAAAAGCTGCTGCATCTCGAGGAGGAACTCCACGGCCGAGTTGTCGGCCAGGAAGAGGCGATACGCGCTATCGCTGACGCTGTGCGCCGTTCCCGAGCCGGGCTTAACGACCCGCGCCGCCCTATCGGCTCGTTCATCTTCCTGGGCACTACCGGCGTCGGCAAGACCGAGCTGGCAAAGGCTCTGGCCGAATACCTGTTCGACGACGAGAACATGATGACCCGTATCGACATGAGCGAGTATCAGGAGAAGCACGCCGTCTCCCGACTGGTCGGAGCGCCTCCGGGATACGTCGGATATGACGAAGGAGGCCAGCTTACCGAGGCCGTGCGCCGCAAACCCTATTCCGTCGTTCTGTTCGATGAAATTGAGAAGGCACATCCCGATGTGTTCAACATCCTCCTCCAGGTTCTCGACGACGGTCGCCTGACTGACAACAAAGGCCGTATGGTGAACTTCAAGAACACCATAATAATAATGACCTCCAACATGGGTTCCCACGTCATCCGCGACAACTTTGCGAAGATGACTCCCGAAAACAAGGAAGAGGTTGTCGAGAAGACCAAGCAGGAAGTGCTCGACATGCTTAAGCAGACGATCCGCCCCGAGTTCCTGAACCGTATCGATGAGACGATTATGTTCACTCCGCTCAACCGCGACGAAATCGAGGAGATTGTCGGCCTCCAGGTCAAGAGCGTAAAGAAAATGCTCGCTGCCAACGGAATAACTCTCGAAGTTACGCCGAAGGCCCTCTCCTTCCTGGCCGACGAAGGGTACGACCCCGAATTCGGAGCGCGGCCTGTCAAACGAGTTATCCACCGCCTGGTGCTCAACCGTCTCTCAAAAGACATACTCGCCCAGACCGTCGACAAGGAGAAACCCATTATAATCGACGTGGCCGACGACAACCTCGTATTCCGCAACTAACAGACACACAACTAAGTAACTGGTCGAAATTATTTTAATATTTGTCCGAGGAAAATTTTTAGAAGATTTTTCTCGAAGAAGAAGGAGTGTAGCGAGCTACACGACTGATGATGAGAGGAAAAGATTCAAAAATTTTGCCGGAGAAATATTGAAATAATCAGACCTGTTAGTATAAAATAATTTTGAACAGTTACTTATATTCTAAGGGATTATGAAAAAGATTATCTATTGCTTGCTGATGTTGCCGCTGCTGGCGCTCTGCGCCTCTTGCGACGATGACGATAACAAGGTTCCCGATGTCGGCATCCAGGCAACCTTCTCCGGGGCCACTATCGAAGACGGCATTATCTATGTCGTCCAAGGTGAAGAACTCAAGGTTGACCAGCTCACCCTTGTCAACAATTCCGGCAAAGATGGCGGAATGGGTGTCGTGACCTATTACATCAACGGCGCGTTGATCGGCCAGTCCTACACCCGTCCTTATGAGTTCGAGATTCCTACGAATCTGACTCCCGGCGACTATCTCCTGGAAATATCGACCCCGATTTATGTCGTTGACTACCCAATATGCTACGGGTTCTTCAGCTACAAGATGAGGGTTGTCGAGAGTGCCGAGGACCTGCCCTCCCAGCCGGAGACGCAGACTGTCAGCGGTCTGATTAAAGACAAAAACTAATCGCTTGCACATAAGCGGCTTTTGCCGCCGACACAATCTTTCGGAGCCGCGCCATTAAAGTATGACGCGGCTCCGTTGACATTGATACTCCCCGTAGGATTGCCCATGTAACCGATTTTGGCCGGGAAACAATGAAATGAGCGGCCTTGTTGTATAAGAATTTTTTCATAACTTCGCGTAAAAGTTTTAGGTTGTGACTGACATCAGACCAAGAAAACGCCCGTTTCGGCTCGGCATCGCCCTTTCCGGTGGTGGTGCCAGGGGCTTTGCCCACGCCGGAGCCCTGCAGGCCATAGAAGAGGCAGGTCTCAAACCCGACGTGATTGCCGGCGTCTCTGCCGGTTCGATTGCCGGTGTGCTTTATGCGGCCGGAGTTCCGCCGACTGAGCTTGTGCCTCTTTTCTCCAAAGCTAAATTCACCGATTTCTGCAAACTTGCTATCCGCGACGGAGGGGGCCTGTTCTCAATAAACAATCTTAAAAAATTCATGGTAAAGCATGCCGGAGTCGAGAACCTCGAGCAGCTTTCCATTCCGACGTTCGTCGGTGCCACCGACCTTGACCACGGCGTGCCGGCGGAGTTCCACTCCGGCCCGCTCGGCGACCGCGTAATGGCGTCATGCTCCATACCCATCGTATTCCAGCCTGTCAAAATCGACGGAATCAATTATGTCGACGGAGGAGTTCTTCGCAACCTCCCGGCATGGATAATCCGCGAGCAGTGCGACGTCCTGATCGGCGTCAACTGTTCGCCGATGACTCCATACAGATATAAGAAATCAGTGTTTGATGTCGCGATGCGTACCTACGCGCTGATGGCGAAGTCCAACCAGCGGCTTGATATGGATATGTGCGACCTCGTAATCGAGACTCCGAGCATAGCCAATTATCAGGTTTTCAATCTTAAGGACATTCAAAAAGTCTACCTGAGCGGCTACGCGGCCGCCCACAAGGCGATAAAGGACTGGCTCGCACATACCCCGCCTCCTCTCTGACCCTCTCCCCCACTCCTCTCTCCCTCTAACCAATCACTATCACTCGACCAATGGCCTCAAAAACCACCAGAACAAAGACTGCCAAAAAGCCCGTTATCTATCAGATGCTTCCGCGCCTGTTCGGCAACACCTGCGACAGTTGTGTGCCCGACGGAGATATGGCAACCAACGGCTGCGGCAAAATGAACGATATCACCCCCCGCGTTCTCGACGAGATACGGGGATTTGGCATCACTCATGTATGGTATACCGGCGTCATAGAGCACGCCCACGCGACGGACTACTCGCGGTTCGGAATTATCCCGGACAACCCCTCGGTAGTCAAGGGCAAAGCCGGTTCGCCGTATGCGATTTCCGATTATTACGACATTGACCCGGACATAGCGGTTGACGTTCCCGCCCGCATGAAGGAATTTGAAGCCCTTGTCAAGCGCACCCACAAGGCCGGCATGAAGGTCATTATCGATTTCGTCCCGAATCACGTCGCGCGAAGGTACCACTCCGATGTCGCACCCGCCGGAATCGAGGACCTCGGAAAGGGAGATGATAGTACTAAATTTTTCTCCCGGACGAATAACTACTACTATATTCCGCGTCAGCAGTTCGAGCCGCAGTTCCCGATTGACGGGTACGTGGAGTTCCCCGCGAAGGCTTCTGGCAACGATTGCTTCAACGCGTTTCCCTGCCGCAACGACTGGTATGAGACGGTGAAGCTGAACTACGGGGTCGACTACGGCGACGGAAGCCGCCATTTCGACCCGATTCCTCCGACCTGGTTCAAGATGCTGCATATTCTCCGCTACTGGGCGTCGAAAGGGATTGACGGCTTCCGCTGCGACATGGTGTTCATGGTGCCGGTCGAGTTCTGGAACTGGGCCATACCGCAAGTTAAGGAAGTCAACCCCGACCTCATATTTATCGCTGAAATTTACGATGTCGGCCAATACCGCGATTTCCTTGAGCGCGGCTGTTTCGATTACCTTTATGACAAGGTAAATCTCTACGACACTCTCAGGGCCGTACAATGCTGGAACCATTCGGCGGCGCGCATAACCGACTGCTGGCAGCGCATCGACGGCATCGGCCACCGCATGCTGAACTTCCTTGAGAATCACGACGAACAGCGCTTCGCGTCCCAGCAGTATGCCGGAGATGCCGCCAAGGTGCTTCCGTCGCTGGTTGTCAGTTCGATGATTTCCAACGCCCCGTTTATGATCTACGCCGGGCAGGAAGTCGGAGAGAAAGCCGAGGATGCCGAAGGATTCAGCGGACGCGACGGCCGCACCACTATTTTCGATTATTGGAGCATCCCCTCGCTGCGCCGGTGGCTCAACGGGGGGGCTGCCGACGGCGGTCAGCTCGCCCCCCACGAGAAAAGCCTGCGCGACCTCTACGGCCATATCCTGCGGCTTCTCAATTCGGAAAAGGCGCTAAGCCAGGGAGAGTTCTTCGACCTGATGTATGTCAACATGGACTGTCCCGAAGATTTCAATCCACATACCTGTTACGCCTTCCTGCGCCGCCATGGCGACGAAGTCCTGCTTATTGCCGTCAATTTCTCAGCCGAGGCCCGCGAGCAGAAAATCCGAATTCCCGCACTCGCTTTGGATATGTACGGCATCAGGGAGGGCGCCCGGTCGTGCACTGAGCTGATTTCCGGCAAGAAAGCGCGCAAGACTGTTTCCGCAGAACACCCTTTCAAGGTCCATCTCGGCCCCTGGGGAGCGGTTGTCTGGAAATTCAAGGCTGCCCCGGCGGCTCTCAATATTCCGGAGAAAGACAAAACGGCAGAAGAATAATTGTTGAGAAAATCTTGGCGTTTCCCGAGGTTTGTTCCGATAATAATGTCTAACTTTGCACTACCATTTTCAAAACTATATATGAACGCTCTGTTACCCCCTATCAAAGTCTTTGCCGGCACGAAGTCGCGCTACATGGGTGAGGAAATCTGCAAGGAACTCGGCATCGAGCTGGGCAAGATGAACATCCAGCATTTCGCCGACGGCGAGTTCGAGGTGTCGTTTGAGGAATCCATCCGCGGCTGCGAGGTGTACCTCGTGCAGTCAACTTTCCCCAACTGCGACAATCTTATGGAACTGTTGCTGATGATTGACGCGGCCAAGCGAGCTTCGGCCAAATCGGTGATCGCGGTGATGCCCTATTTCGGGTGGGCGCGCCAGGACCGTAAGGACAAGCCCCGCGTTTCCATCGCGGCCAAACTCGTCAGCGACCTGCTGGTTGCCGCCGGTGTCGACCGCGTGATTACGATGGACCTCCACGCCGACCAGATTCAGGGATTCTTCAATGTGCCTGTCGACCACCTGTATGGTTCCAGTGTGTTCCTCCCGTATATCGAGAGCCTCCATCTCGACAACCTCGTGATTGCCACCCCGGATGTCGGAGGTGCGAAGCGTGCTAACAATTACGCCAAATATCTGAACGTCCCCCTTGTGCTGTGCCACAAACAGCGCGCTAAGGCCAACGTGGTCGCTTCGATGACAGTCATTGGTGATGTCAAGGACAAGAACGTCATCCTTATCGACGACATGGTCGACACTGCCGGCACTATCACCAAGGCGGCGGACCTGATGATGGAAAACGGAGCGAAGAGCGTGCGCGCCCTCGCGTCTCACGCTATCATGAGCGACCCCGCTACCGAGCGCGTCAACAATTGCGCGTTGGAGGAAATAATCTTCACGAACTCTATCCCCTTCCATAAGGACTGCCCCAAGGCTACAATCCTTTCGGTAGCGAAGATGTTCGCCGACACAATCCGCCGCGTCCACAACAATGAATCAATCTCGTCGCAGTATCTCATCTAAACGAGTTACCGGCGATTAATCACAATTGAATATGGCGAAAATGAAAGGCCGCTCTTTGCAGAGCGGCCTTTCATTTTATACCGGTATCCGCCAGCAGGATTACTGGAGGGTGCCGGCCTCGGCCTGCTGGATCATGTTCTTGTCAGCGGTGATGTAGATTTCAACGCGGCGGTTCTGCGCGCGGCCAGCGGCGGTATCGTTGGAGGCAACGTAGTCGGCCATAGGGATACCCTGGGATGTCAGACGCGTGGGAGACACTCCGGCATTCGACAGATAGCTCAGCACAGCGGCGGCGCGGCCGTTAGCTACGCGGGTATTGACCTCCATCGAGCCGGTGTTGTCGGTGAAGCCATAAATCTGCACGTTTGTATCGGGATTCTGGCGAAGCGACGCGGCGAACTGGGAAAGGTCGGTCTTGGCGGACTGATTCAGAGTAGTGCCGTTGGTCGGGAAAAGAATACCGCCGGGGAAGGTCACGCGGATCGCCGTGAGACCGTTCTGGTCTTCGACAGTCTGCACCTGGGCATCTTTGAGCTGCTTCTCCAGCTCTGCTTTCTGCTTGTCCATCTTCTTGCCGATGAGAGCTCCCGCGCCGGTTCCGACAGCGGCCCCGACAGCAGCGCCAATCGCGGCACCCTTGCCGCCTCCGATGAGAGCGCCGATACCGGCACCGAGGGCGCCGCCGCCGCCACCGCCGATAAGGGCGCCTTTGCCGGTATTTGTCATCGAGTTACATCCCGTCAGTAACATCCCGGCGCATAATGCGCCAATCATTAGAGTCTTAGCTGATTTCATTGCGTTTTAGTTGTTATTGTTATTTATGTCAAGTTTATCGCGTTGAAGCCATATTAATAACGTTTGCGCGAAACTGGCTGAATGCAAAGTTAACACTTTTTTTTGAATATTGTTAATCCGCGACAAATTATCGCGGGAGACTGCCTCTAATACAGCGTACACCATATTTATAGAAACAATCATTGGAAAAAATTGTTAAGTGGTTTGTGGAAATTTGGCGGATATTTCGTAAATTCGCAACAAGTTTAAGCGCGATTATTCACCATCGCGAATCACTATAACCGCGAATCTGTATGTCGTCTTTGTCTCCAGGTAAAGTCGGTCCATCGAAAAAGACCTTGCTGCTGTGCCATCTCGGCGCTCTTTTGGTTGTAACTATGTGGGGCGGTTCGTTCGTAGCCACCAAAGTGCTGATCAACCACGCGCTCGGTCCGATAGAAATATACATATACCGTTTCATTCTCGCATATATCCTCCTCCTCATAATCTGCCACGACAGGCTATGGGCCCGCAACTGGCGCGACGAACTGCTTTTCGCAGTCTGCGGCCTGTGCGGAAGCTCAATATATTTTATCGCTGAAAACACGGCTGTCGAGTACACACGGGTTTCCGACGTGTCGATGATTACCTCGCTGTCCCCGCTCCTCACAACCCTCCTGATTGGCGCGCTTTACCGAACGGAACGCCCCGGCAAATGGGTGTACCTCGGTTCGATTATCGCCCTCTTCGGAGTCGGATGTATCGTCTTTAAGGACGGCCTGCCGGAGAGCGATGAAAGCTCCGGGTCCGCCGTGTACGCTTTCATAGGCAATATGCTCGCCCTTAGCGCGTCTGTTTCGTGGGCTGTCTATTCTTTGGTACTTAGAAAGCTCAACGCTCTGTACACCGCCCAGTTCATAACCCGGAAAACTTTCTTCTACGGATTGATAACCGCCCTCCCCTTCTGGTTGATTTCCAACGAGCCGGCGACCACGCTGGAAAACCTGATCCGGCCCGAGGTGCTTCTTAATATCGCGTTCCTCGGTATTCTTTGCTCGATGCTCAGCTATATCCTGTGGGCATACGTCATGGGGAAACTCGGAGCCATTACGACAAACAACTATCTTTACATCCAGCCGATTGTCACAATGATTATCGCCGCGGTGCTCCCCTCGCTCCACGACCCGATCACGCTGCTGAGTTGCGCCGGCTGCGTGATGATTATCGGCGGGTTGTGGCTTGGCGACTATATGACGATGCGCGATGCGCGGAAAGATTAGCCTTAACGCACGGTCGCTTCAACAAATCCGAACTGGAAACGCTGCCCTTTGAAGTGGCGGCTCAGCGTAACCTCTACGGTGTTGCTCCCTTTCTTCAAGGGTATCATTATCGGCTCGCGCATCCAGTAGAGCTGTTCATCGGTGTACGGGAGTTCCTCTTCCGGCTTGGCCCAGGTGTTGTAGTGGTATCTGTACAGTCCGGGTTCGCGCCATACGGGAGGAAGCACCTCCTGCCCGTTGACTTTTATTACCCCGGAATTTTCCCATTTTCCCTGCTGCGGTATCCCGTCGGATATGCGGTTTGAACGCGCGGGAGCATCAAATCCTATGCGGTAACGCGCAACCGTATCCGCGGCACACTCAATAGTGCGGGTCAGGCGACATTCCGCCATTATGTCGGGTCCTATACCGCGGCGGGCGCACAGCTCGTTTAAGTCCAGGACATCTCCGTACACTTCAAATGATGCTTTCACTGAATCAGCCGATATTTCCAACTGCCACGGAGTAGCGCGTACGGGATCCCAGTACGACAGTTCCCGGCCCAGCCATCTATCCTTATGCGCCGACATCCTTCTCTGAAATTCCTCGAAGCCACTCATCGCATCGCTGCCAGCTTCCGGCAGGATAGTTCCGACCCATTTGTCAGAAGTCGCTCCCCCGTTCCAGAATCTTTCGGCAAAGGCCATGATGCCCCCCGCCATCCCGCTATGAGGGGCGACAAGGTCTTTGTCCGAGACGCGCACATCGTTCCAAAGGCAGATTATTCCTCCGAGAGCGCAATCGTCGGCATAACCTTTGCCACAGGGAGTATGAAAATAGATTTTCGCAGGCATCAGAAGGGGATCATAGTAGTTTAAATATCCCATCCCTGAATCCACAAAAGGCACCTCCTTGGGATACTCAATCTTGCCCGGATTGCCGTCGCGCCAGAACTGCCGGATGGTAAGGCTGTCGGCATCCAATCCGGGATCCCAGCATAAGGTACGGCGTCCATTCTTTCTCACAAATGTCTGCGCCCAATCCATAAATTCTTTGGGATTGGAGATATGAACCTCGTCGGAACCGATATGGACATAGGGACACAGCGACCGCGGTATTTCATCGAAAAATTCCGACAGACACTCTTCAAGGACCTTACGTCCCTCCTCGGTTTCCATCGTGAAACCGAATGCCGTACGGAAAAAGTCGCTGTGGCCCGGCATATCGATTTCAGGGATAACCTGGATTCCGCGCTGTGCGGCATAGTCAAATACTTCCCTAATCTGGTCGTAGGTGTAATAACACCCCTGGTCTCGTCCCGGCCGTTGGAATCGGCCGTCGTTAAGAATCGGATGACAACGGCTTTCGATGCGCCAGGCGGGTTTGTCGGTAAGATGCCACTGAAAGACATTCAGCTTGTACTCCGACATAAGGTCAAGATATTTCTTGATTCTGTCAACACCGGCGAAATTGCGCCCGTCGTCATACAGAAAGCCCCTGATGGGGAACTCCGGGTAGTCTGTAATACGCACCTGGGGGTACGTCCCGTCGGGACGCCGCAACTGCGCGAGTGTCCGGGATGCCCATACCGCGCCCTGTTTGTCCGCTGCTGTTATCAGAATGCTGTCTGGGGTTATCGAGACGGAGTATTGTTCGGGCCTCCATCTCGAAGCGGCAGCGACAAACGACACAGCCGGCTCCAGGTGAGTCGGAAGCACATTCCCTTCTGCGACAATCTCTATATGCTTTGGCTGGGGAATGAGGTCGAAATCCGTAATGCCGAACGCGGTCACGGAAGACGCGGCTAAGCAGCCGGTTGCGGTGATTAGCCCTATACGGGGTGTAAGGTGTTTGGTTATGAGTTTCACGACTAATAATATTTATGGGCGCAGAGTCAGCAGAACGACATTCTCGACGTGGTGGGTATGGGGGAACATATCGACCGGGCGAATCCTTCCGATATCGTATTTTTCGTGAAGGAGCGCCAAGTCGCGCGCCTGGGTGGCCGGATTGCAGCTAACATACACTATACGCTTGGGGGCGGCATTCAGAATCACGTTTACGACATCCTGGTGCATACCGGCTCGAGGGGGATCGACAATCATCACATCGGGACGCCCGTGTTCGGCTATGAACGTGTCCGTCAGAACATCCTTCATATCCCCGGCGTAGAAATCAGTGTTGTCGAGCCCGTTGGCCTGCGCGTTGATTTTGGCGTCGGCGATTGCTTCCGGCACGTACTCGATACCAATGACCTTTCTCGCCTTCCTCGCTATGAAGTTAGCAATCGTCCCAGTGCCGGTGTAGAGGTCGTAAACCAGCTCGTCGCCGGTAAGGGCCGCAAATTCTCGGGCCACGCTGTAAAGCCTGTGAGCCTGCCGGGAATTTGTCTGATAGAACGATTTGGGTCCGATGCGGAACCGCAGCCCTTCCATCTCCTCCTCGATGTATGCTCGACCTGAATGTAGCTGTATGTCAAGATCGGCTATCGTGTCGTTGGCCTTTGTGTTGACGACGTACATCAGGGATGTAATATCTGGAAATTCAGCCCGCACAGCGTCAAGCACGGATGCGATAGCCTGAGGATTGTCCTCTCCGAAGCTCATCACTGCCATTGTCTCGCCCGTCGAAGCGATGCGAATCATTAATGTACGCAACAAGCCGGTCTGGGCTTTAAGGTCAAAAAAAGTCAGGCCGTGGCTCTTGCCATACTCCTTGACAAACATACGCTGCCGGTCTCCGAGACTGTCCTGCAAATGGCATTCGGCAATATCGAGCACCTTGTCAAACGCCCCGGGAATATGGAATCCGGCTCCATCGCGGTTGTCGACCACCTCGCCGGAACGCATCTGTTCCCATGACAGCCATTTACGGTTGGAGAAGGTGTATTCCATCTTGTTGCGGTAAGCCCATATGTTTTCCGAGCCGAGAATCGGCTCGACTTCCGGATGCGGAATCTTAGCGATGCGGTCGAGGGCGTCGATTACCTGCTGGCGCTTGCATTCGAGCTGCTTTTCATAGGGCAGATGCTGCCAGCGGCAGCCGCCGCAAGTTCCGAAATGGGAGCACCGCGGCTCGACCCTGATGTCGGACGGTTTCAAGAGACGCTCAATGTGGCCTTCCGCATAGGAATGTTTCTTGCGGTCGAGCTTTATATCGGCAATATCGCCCGGCGCTCCGTAGGGTATGAAGACCACCATATCGTCGACTCGGGCCATAGCGTTTCCTTCCGCGGCGACACCCGTTATTTCGACCCCTTCGAGCAGGGGGAGCTCCTTACGTTTGCGAGCCATAATTAAAGATATATTGTAACGTATAATGTTAGTGATGAATCCGGCGGACGCTTCCGCGTGCCGAGGACCTCTTTTCAGCGGTTTCTGTCCGCGAAGTTAAGCATTATCGCTATTTTATGGCCCCGACAAAATGGCAAATTGAATTTTTTAACGCCAAATATGGCATTTTAGCATCCCGGAATGCGAAAAATCCGCCTTAAAATCGTACCTTTGCCAAAACACAGACACAGACAATATAAGAATACATCAAAATACAATAGTTAAATCAAATCAACCCATCCAAATGTCAAAGAAAATCTACACGTTCGGCGACGGCAAGGCTGAAGGCGACGCTTCAATGCGAAACCTTCTCGGCGGCAAAGGCGCCAACCTGGCCGAGATGAACAAGCTGGGAATGCCTGTGCCCCCGGGCTTCACCATCACTACCGAAGTCTGCACCGAGTACACCCAGTATGGCCGCGACCAGGTTGTGAAAGACATCAAGAACGACGTTGAGAAAGCAATCGCGCATGTCGAGGCCCTCACCGGAAAGAAATTCAACGACCCCCAGAACCCGCTGCTCGTTTCCGTGCGTTCCGGCGCCCGCGCCTCTATGCCCGGTATGATGGATACCGTCCTCAACCTCGGCATGAACGACGCTACCGTCAACGCCCTTGCTGAGAAAAGCGGCAACCCCCGCTTCGCATGGGACAGCTACCGCCGCTTCGTACAGATGTACGGCGACGTCGTGCTCGGCATGAAGCCTAAAACGAAAACCGACATAGACCCCTTCGAAGCTATCATCGACAAGCTCAAGGAAGAAAAGGGAGTGAAGTTCGATACCGAGCTGACCGTTGAAGACCTCCAGAAGCTCGTGGCTCTCTTCAAGGGCGCCGTCAAGGAGCACACCGGGAAGGACTTCCCCGACAGCGCCTGGGACCAGCTCTGGGGCGGTATCTGCGCCGTGTTCGACAGCTGGATGAACGAACGCGCTATTATCTACCGCCGCATGAACCAGATTCCCGAGGAATGGGGAACCGCGGTCAACGTGCAGGCGATGGTTTACGGCAATATGGGCAACAACTCCGCCACCGGCGTTGCCTTCTCCCGCGACGCCGCTACCGGCGAAAACATCTTTAACGGCGAATATCTGATTAACGCCCAGGGCGAGGACGTCGTTGCCGGCATCCGTACCCCGCAGCAGATCACCGTCGAGGGATCGCGCCGCTGGGCTGCTCTCCAGGGTATCTCCGAAGAGGTGCGCGCCGAGAAATATCCCTCGCTTGAGGAATCCATGCCTACCTGCGCCGCCGAGCTTATCGCTATTGCGAACAAGCTGGAAGATTACTTCAAGGATATGCAGGATATGGAGTTCACTATCCAGGACGGAAAGCTCTGGATGCTCCAGACCCGTAACGGAAAGCGCACCGGCGCCGCTATGGTGAAAATCGCCATGGACCTCCTCCGCGCTGGCGAAATTGACGAAAAGACCACTCTCCTCCGCATGGAGCCGCAGAAGCTCGACGAGCTCCTCCACCCCGTGTTCGACAAGGCTGCCCTCAAGCGTGCGAGCGTTATGGCAAAGGGTCTTCCCGCTTCCCCGGGTGCCGCTACCGGCCAGATCGTGTTCTTCGCCGACGATGCCGAGAGCTGGGCTGAGAAGAAGAAGAAAGTCGTTCTCGTACGTATCGAGACCTCTCCTGAAGACCTCCGCGGTATGGCTGTCGCACAGGGCATCCTGACTATGCGCGGTGGTATGACCAGCCACGCGGCCGTTGTTGCCCGCGGCATGGGCAAGTGCTGCGTTTCCGGAGCCGGCGAAATCAAGGTCGACTACGAGGCCCGCACCGTTGAAATGGGTGGCAAAGTCTACAAGGAAGGTGACTGGATTTCCCTCAACGGTTCTACCGGCGACGTTTACGACGGACAGGTTCCCACCGTTGAGCCGGAACTCGACGGCGACTTCGGCGCGATTATGAACCTCGCTGCCAAGTACACCAAGACCCTGGTCCGCACCAACGCCGACACCCCACGCGACGCCCGCCAGGCACGCAACTTCGGCGCACAGGGCATCGGCCTCTGCCGTACCGAGCACATGTTCTTCGAAGGCGACCGTATCAAGGCTGTCCGCGAGATGATTCTGGCATCCGACGTTGAAGGCCGCCGCCACGCTCTCGCCAAACTGCTCCCGATGCAGCGCGGCGACTTCGAAGGTATCTTCGAGGCAATGGACGGCTTCGGCGTTACTATCCGCCTGCTCGATCCCCCTCTGCACGAGTTCGTGCCCCATCAGACCGCTACCCAGAAAGAGCTCGCCGATGAAATGGGCATCACTCTCGCCGAAGTCAAGGCTAAGGTTGACGCTCTCGAGGAGTTCAACCCCATGCTCGGCCACCGCGGCTGTCGTCTCGGTATTACCTACCCCGAAATCACCGAGATGCAGACCCGCGCGATTATCGAGGCCGCTCTCGCCGTCAAGGCCCGCGGCATCGATGTGAAGCCCGAAATCATGATTCCTCTCGTAGGATCGCTGAAGGAAATCCAGAACCAGGCCGACATCATCAACACCACTGCCGCCAAGGTATTTGAGGAGCAGGGCAAGTCCCTCCCCTACCTCGTAGGCACGATGATCGAGGTTCCCCGCGCCGCCCTCGTAGCCAACCAGATCGCGGAGGTTGCGGAGTTCTTCTCGTTCGGTACCAACGACCTCACCCAGATGACCTTCGGCTTCTCGCGTGACGACGCTCCCAAGTTCCTCAAGTATTACAAGGAGCACGGCATCATCAAGACCGATCCCTTCGAAGTCCTCGACCAGGAAGGCGTCGGGCAGCTCGTGGAAATGGGTGTCAAGAAAGGCCGCTCAACGCGTCCCGACCTCAAAGTCGGCATCTGCGGCGAGCACGGCGGCGAGCCTTCCTCCGTGAAGTTCTGCGCGAAACTCGGCATGAACTACGTCTCCTGCTCCCCCTACCGCGTGCCCATCGCCCGCGTAGCCGCGGCGCAGGCTGCCATCGAGGACTAATCCCTTTAGTCTGAAATACAAAGTTTAACAAGGCGGGGATTTCAAATAACTGAAATCCCCGCCTTTCTTAAATTATAATGCTTATGTCAGAAGCTGAAATGAATGCCTATCGGTTCAACTCCGGCAAGGAGCCGACCGACGAAATGCTTGCCCAGATAATGCGCGAGGTTGCTGATGATGCAAAAATGTCAAATGAAGAAGCAAGTAAACGCTACTTCGCTGATTTACAAAAAGGAATGGAAGAACAGCAAGCAAAATGGGCTGAGCGCATTAACGAGATAAAGAATGGAAAATACTAACCATAAGCCGGAACTTATTATAATAGCCGGGCCCAACGGGTCTGGCAAGACTTCCATCACGCAAAAATTTCTACATCACGAGTGGGCAGAAGGGACAACATATATCAATCCTGACCAAGTCGCCAAAGATATGTTTGGCGATTGGAATGATTCTGAAGCCGTATTGAAAGCTGCGAATTATTGTGCAGAACTCCGTGAAAAATGTCTTGCGGAGAACAAGAGTTTTGTTTTTGAAACTGTTTTTTCCGCACAGGATAAAATCGACTTTGTTCTCCGCGCAAAACAAGCCGGTTTCTTTATCCGCATTTTCTTTATCTCAACTTCTGACCCATCAATCAATGCTGCTCGTATTGCCAAACGAGTAATGAAAGGCGGCCATGATGTGCCAATCTCTAAAATCATCTCTCGTTACAATAAATCTATTCAGCATTGTAAAATCGTCTCGCCTATTGTAGACAGGCTATATGTTTATGACAATTCCATCGATGATGCCGATGCACGGGCATTATTTCGTCTCTCTAATGGGCAAATAGTCAAGCAATATAGCTCTGACCTACCGGAATGGGCATCGACTTTATCAGAAAAATCATAATTTTTTCTTGCCACGCAGATAGGCAACATAAGAGTTTCAAGAAGAATAGTGATGCCTATTTCTCTGCCATATTCCATCAAGAAGCAGATTCATTAGTAGCTGGAGGGAATAGAATTCAGCTTCCATCGGTAATAACAACAAAATTCTGTCAGAGCAACAAGATTTACAAACAAACTCACTAAGAGTTATTATCAATATTATTATTGATAAATTGCACAAGAACATATAATTACAGCACACGCAGGCCGCCATCAAAAAATAAGATATAACCCTACCAATACTAAATCACTCAGGCGACAAACCTCTGTTTAGGAGGACTTGTCGCCTGAGTGATTTAATGGGTTTGAGAAATACATCCTGGAGCTTTCCAAGCAGATATTCCGAGGCCACGGAGCCATGGCCGCGATACTTGGCCCGTTCCTCGACGTACCAGTGAGTTATACGACGGTATGGAGATTTCCGCAGAGAGGAGTAATCATTCGGCGACGCGGTCGGCGAGCCACTGCTTTTCGTCGGGCTTGTGAACGGGAAGAGTCGAACGGCCGACGCGTTTGTAATAAGTTCCGTCGACAGCGACCGCGCGGCGGCAGGGCTGTATGCGGAGCTCGTAGTAATATTTGCCGAACTCGTCGCTGTGCCATTCGTCCTCGACATACAGGGAGAAGTTGTGGCTCGTGCCGCAGAGTTTCTCGAAGTTCTGGGTTATATGGCGGCTGAAAAGGTCGCGGGCCTTATGTATGTCCCCGGCGGTATACCGCGAGAAATATTTGAGGTCGTTGTCGAGGCCGCGGATATATCCGTTGTCGCTCACTCCGATATAGAGCGAGCCGCCTCGGGTATTGAGCATGGCGGCGATTGCCTCGATTATCTCGCGGGTCTGCTGCTCGACGTTGAGGTTAAAACCGTTCTGGAGATAAATAAGCGAGGATTTAAACTCGACGTTATCCTTCTCGTCACCTCCGGCTATTCGCATCGGCTCGTGCTCGATTTCGAGACCCAGCTCTTCATAAATCCGGTCTCTGATCAGGTCGCGCTCTTTCGAGAGCCGGTGGCCTTCAAGCAGGTTGTAGGCCATAACGAGTTCGGCAACCGCCGCTACCTTGGGGGAATGATCGCGGGATAGTTCCCAGAGGTCCTGGCGCATCTCCTGGCGGTCCATCAGAGCGAGCGCCCTGAGCTGACGCGCTTCCGGCGAGAAGTCGGTACTCGTGCGGAACGAGTCGAGCGACTCGAGTCCCACGCGCCCGTTAGTAGCGAAAGCGTCCAGGACGAGCAGCATCTGGCAGCGCTTCTCGTAATAGGCAGCCATCTCCTCAAGTCCAAGCATCCCTGCGAGGAGTATAGCGAAGGAGAAGTAGCCATAGGCGGACATATGGTTGCGCTCGATGGTAGCCGCACGTGCTACTGTATGCATTATTTCCTCGGCTTCCTCGCGGAGCAACGGGGCGGCCATTTCCATGACCTCCTCGTTTGGCGTGTCGGTCGGGGCCGCGGTCTCCTCTGCCGGCTGTACCGACTCCACCTCCTCGTCGGAATAATTGCGGACGAGCTGTCGCAAGCCGGAAGCGTAGTCCATAGGGGGGCGGTCGGTACCGATACATTCGGCGTACAGGCGGCGTTTCCCCCAGTCGCTGTCAACCAGTCTCGCCCGAAGATATTGCCGCTGGTCGATGTCAAATCCGTTAGGATCGAGGAACACGGTAAAGCCACGGTCGGAAAAAGCTGTCAGCATCCCCGTGCGGGCGTTGCGCTTGGTAGTTGTCACGCAGTCAAACTCATCGTCGACGTTTACCGTCTCCTCCAGGAATGCCCATACATCCTCCTCGAAATCGAAATGCAGGGTTCCGTCTTCATCGGCCCGGCTAACCGTCGCGTCAAGGATATACGGCTCTCCGGCCTTGTTCCGGAAGATTTTCTCAAATTCGCCGCTTTCGACAAGTTTCTTTTTAGCGAATGCGGCGAAATTGAAGTAGAGATAGCCGTTGCCGCGCAGCCCTTCCTCTACTACATGGCAACGCAGACGCGTCGGCTCCTCCTCGTCAACGCCATCAATGGCGATAAGGGCCCTGTCGCCTCTATCGGGGAGCCGCAGCCCCGGTTCCGAGGCCGGAGAGGAAAGTAGCTTTGTCGGCGTGGTGCCCCTTTGCGACGGGTCGAGACGGAATTCCTTAATAATATAGTCCCACATCGCCTTTGCCTCGGGAAGGGTTTTCGGATTGCGCAAATCCGACGGAAGCTGCGTCGGCAGATTTACCTTGATCGAGCGCCAGGCGCCATCCTCAGCCTTAGGCACAACATTGACAGGCTTTACAAGTTCGGGAGCGGAGAGCGACAGCTCTCCCCCGGCGACAGTCAGCGAGCGGCTGTCGGGCGTCTCAAACGTGCTGGGCGTGTCGTCGGCGGGGAGCACCTTGAAGTAAGCGCTTTGGGCAGCATCACCCATAGAGACAATCTGCTTCCAGGACCATCCCGGAATGCCCGCCGTCCCGTTTATGACGGTATTCAGGGCATTGTCGAGCAACTGCGTGCTCTCGTTGGCGCGGCGGTAGGTGTAATAGCGGTAGAATCGGGAGCGGTTCACGACAATGTCCGGGGCGTCGGAATCCGGGGCGAGCAATTGCTGTATGGCAAGCGCCTGGAGGATTTTGTTCAGGCGGTCAAGCTCCTCCGGGTTGTCTGCCGCCGAAACGCCGTCGAGCCACTGATGGTTTGAGTCAATGAAAATCTGCAACTGGCTGCGCAGGGCGCTGCTGAAGGGCTCCGTAGTCCAGCTTTCGGGATTTCCGGCGAGGATGACCTTCAGGAAGTCGGCCATATTGTGGTCGAGCTGCGCCGGGTCGAGAGCGTAGATATAAATTAATGTGCGCAGCTTGTTCTCCGGCTTGTATAGGTAGCCCGAAGTGCGCAACTTCGCAAATATATCCTGGATATAGGCGTCGGGCGCTCCGGGTGTGCGGCTGATTTCAATCGCACGCACGAAATCCGTGCTCCTGCCGAGAAAGTCGGAAAGCTCGTCCTGGAGCCTTACCCTGGCGAAATCGCTGAATTGTTTGAGGTAGTCGGAATCCTCGAGCAGGAATGTAGCGGCGGCCGCGAATGTCTCGAGGAACGCGCCTATGCGCTCGGGAGCGATGTCCTGCGCCGGGAGTTTTTCGAGAGCCGCCCAGCCTTTGCGCAGAAGGGCGAAAACCCACTCCGGATTGCCGTCGGCTCTCATCGCCTCAATCTCCTTGTCGGCGAGAATCCAGTGTCGGACTATCAGACGCGGCATAAGCGGGAACCGGTCGAACACGCCGAGGAATGTCTCGAGCTTCATCGGTTCGGCGGTCTCGAAATCAAGCACCTTCTCGGCTTTGAGCCGCACCTCGCATCGGTTAGAGGAAATAATGCGGCAACGGATTCTCTGCCCGGCGTGGAATTTCTCCCCTGTCGCCGATGGGTAAAGCCGGAGCCAGAATCCGGAACCGTCGACCAGCTTGTAATAGCCCCCCGACTGCTTGGTAAGGTCGAGGTCTATCGTGAAGTCATAAGACTCTCCCGCCTTGTACCTGGCCATGAGCAACGGCTCAAGATCCTGTTTAACCTCAATCTTGCCCCCCTCGTGGGACACAATACAGGCTATTTTCGCCGGAACAGGCTCCTTGCGTTGGAAATCAAACAGCCTGACGCGGTAAGTGAGGCCGTTGTAATTGACAATGTAATGCGCCTTGTTCGGGAACATCTGGCGCTCCACGACCGGCAGATTTACTTTTTCTCTTTTCATTTGATTATTGATTTTAAAGTCAAGCGGGCTGCCATTACAACGGGCAGCCCCATAATATTACTTAGTCTCAGGATAATACAGCGTTTTCAAAGAATCGGCGCAGCGCTCGCCGTCGATAGCCGCGGAAACGATGCCACCGGCATATCCGGCCCCTTCGCCGCAGGGAAACAGTCCCTCAACGCCAACATGTTGCAGGTTCTCCAGGTCGCGGGGAACACGCACGGGGGCCGAGGTACGGGTCTCGGCCCCGATCAGCACCGCCTCGTTAGTCAGGAAGCCTTTCTGTTTGCGGCCAAATTCGATAAACGCCTTCTGCAAACGTCCGGCAATCGACATCGGCAGCAGCTTGTCGATGCGGGCCGGATGGATACCAGGGGCGTAAGATGTGGCGGGGAGGTCGGCGGAGTCGCGGGAATTGACAAAATCCTTCATCCTCTGCGCGCCGCTGTTCTGCGCGCCGCCGCTCTCGCGGAAAAACGCCCCCTCGATCATCTCCTGGAAACGCATCATCTTCAACGAAGGCTCGTCACCGTCGGGAAGGTCTTCGGGAAGCACCTCGACGACCATTCCCGAGTTGGCCCAGCGGCCTCCGCGCGAAGCGGGCGACATACCGTTAACCACGAGCTGCCCGTCGCCGGTTGCAGCCGGAATAATCACGCCGCCGGGACACATGCAGAAGGAGTAGACACCCCGCCCGTCAACACGCGTGAGCATCGAATATTCCGCAGCGGGGAGATAGCGCCCCCTACCCTTCGGCGAATGATACTGTAACTGGTCTATAAGGTTTTGCGGATGTTCGAGACGCACGCCGACGGCGATTCCCTTCGGCTCGAGCGCCACTCCGGCCTTCGAGAGCATCGAATAGACATCGCGGGCGGAATGGCCGGTAGCGAGGATTACTGGGCCGCTCAGTTCCTCCCCGGCGGCAGTGATGACACCTTCGCATCTGCCATTCTTGATAATCAGGGAGTCAACCCGCGTAGAGAAACGCACTTCTCCTCCGCAGTCGATAATCGTCTTCCTTATGGCCGCAATGACTTTCGGCAGCCGGTCAGTGCCGATATGCGGATGGGCGTCGACGAGTATGTCCTCCGAAGCCCCGTGCCGGGCGAAGACATTCAGAATCTTTTCCACGGAGCCGCGTTTCTTGCTGCGGGTATACAGCTTGCCGTCGCTGTACGCTCCGGCTCCCCCCTCGCCAAAACAATAGTTTGAGTCGGGATTGACTACCCCCTCTCTTGCGATTTTCGCCATGTCGACGCCGCGCTCCTCAACGCTTTTTCCCCGTTCAAGGAGTATGGGGCGCACCCCGAGCTCGATTAAACGCAGGGCGGCGAACAGTCCGGCCGGACCCGCGCCGACAACAATCGCTTGCGGGGCGTCAGACGCGAGGGGCCGGTATTCGACAGGTTCCACAAGCGAAGTCTCCTCCGGCACGGTGTCGAGCCATACCCGTACCAGCAGATTTACCATCACGCGTTTCTGGCGAGCGTCAATCGACCGGCGCGCCACGCGCATACCCGTAATCCTCATCGGATGAACCCCCATAGACCGGGCGACCTCCGTCTTAAGCCTCTCTTCCGTATAAGCGACCTCGGGAGTTACCCTCAATTCGTGAGTTATATATTTTTGTTTCTGAGATTCCATACAAATTAATGCGATGATGCGGTTTGAAAAGGGCTTATGCGGCAGCCAACATATGCTTCTTACGGATTCTGAAGGTAATCCAAAGCGTTATCGCCGCGACAATGAAAGCGAGCAGGTCGCTCCCCGCCATCGACGCCCATACCCCTTTGACACCATAGTAATGGGGAAGTATGAACAGGAACGGCAGCAGGAATACCAACTGACGCGTAAGCGACAGCATGATTGACAGACTCGGACGCCCAATCGACTGGAAATAGTTCTGGATTACTACCTGCGCGCCCACAACAGGGTAGCAGATGAAATATATCCTGAACCCGGCACGGGCTATGTCGGTCAGTGTCTTGTCTGTCGTGAAGAGAGAGCTGATTACGTCCGGGAACAACTCGGTAACGGCCCAACCGACACTTGTCACGGCCACGCCTATCCATATGCCCCTCCAGAGCGTTTTGTCGACGCGGTCAAAGTTCCGCGCTCCCCAGTTGAAGCCCAGGATGGGCTGCATGCCCTGGGTCACGCCGAAGACAACCATAATAAAGAACATGGTCGTGCGGTTGATAATCCCGTAAGCTCCGACCGCGAGATTCCCGTCAGCGCCGGCGCAGTCAAGCAGCGCCTTGTTCAGAAATACTACAACGACACACGCCGTCACGTTCATCAGGAACGGCGACAGCCCGATCGAATACACCCGTCGCATGATCGCGGGGGTAAACCATCTGTTATGCCAGTCGAAATGCACGAAGCTCTTTTTGGAAAAGAAATGGCAGAGCACCCATACAAAGGCTGCCGACTGGCCGCAAACCGTGGCGAACGCGGCACCAGCTATGCCCCAGTGGAACACATATATAAATATTGGTGCGAGAACAACGTTGACGGCCACGGAAAGGAGCGCCGATACCATCGCCTTTTTCGGATAGCCGGTCGCGCGCATCAGGTTGTTAAGCCCTATAAACACATATGTGACAGGTGTGGCCCACAGAATCACCCTCATAAATTCCATCGCGAAAGGGATAGTGGCGTCGGTGGCACCGAAAAAGCGCAGAATCGGGTCGAGGAACAACAGCGTCACTCCGCCGAACACTACCGAATGAATCAGGCAGAGCACCATCACGTTGTTGACAACGTCCGTGGCCCTGCTCACATTCTTCTGTCCGAGGAAAATCGAGCTAATCGTGGCGCCTCCGACGGCGATCAGCGTGCAGAATGCCACGACGAGATTCATCAGTGGGAACGTGATCGCGAGGCCCGATATTGCCATCGGCCCTACCCCTCGCCCGATAAAGATACTATCAATTATGTTGTAGAGCGACACCGCCACGCTGGCGATAATCGCCGGGATGGAATATTGCGCCAGGAGTTTGCCAATCGGCAGCGTTCCGAGCGTCATCGGGTCGTTACGGTTCGGCTGGCTTGCGGTTTGTGTCGGCTGATTCGTCATTTTTATAAATTCTCTACAAAATTAACAAATAATGGCCTCCCGATAATGTTATATTTCCTTAATTGAGCCAACTACTCCTCGCCTTAATCTATCATTCCATATAACAAGCCATAGATTTTATTGTATGCCAAGTATAGAATGATTTGAGTTTCGAAGCCAAATCAGAATCTTCAACTGTATGAAAAACTATTAAATCGCATAGTGACATTTGGCAATGCCGAATATTGTTTGTAATTTTGCGAACATCAAACCAAAGAATAATATGTCAAAATTAGAGATAACACCTGAACAAGACCGTCTTGCGAGATTCGCTAAAGCGATGGGGCATCCTACCCGTATAGCAATCCTGCGTTTTCTCGCACAGAGAAACGAATGTTTCTTTGGCGATATACACGAGGTGCTTCCGATTGCGAAAGCCACTGTGTCGCAACATCTGCGCGAACTTAAAGAAGCTGGGCTGATACAGGGCACTATCGAACCTCCGAAAGTAAGATATTGCATCAACCCCGAAAATTGGAAACTGGCAAAGCAACTGTTTTCACAGATGCTTGACGACTGCTGTCCCTCAAAAAAGAATAGCTGCTGCTCGTAAGCACTATTTTTTTATTTCCAATGTTCGCCATTCGGCAAATAACAACTCAATTAATACATTTAAGCACATGAAAAAGTTACTGATGATCTTCGCCCTTATAATAGGGCTGATGTCATGCGGAAGCGGGGAAAACACCGCCGCTGCAAAATCTCCTGAAAAGGATAGAGTGGAAGTGATATATTTTCACGGCAAACAACGCTGTGCCACCTGTATGGCCATCGAGAAAAACGCAAAAGAGGTAGTAAATACTCTTTTTGCAAACGAGCTGAAAAATGGCATTGTCGTATTCAAGACAGTCGATATCTCTACCCCGGAAGGAGAAAAAATCGCCGATAAGTACGAGGTAACATGGTCATCTCTCTTTGTCAATAAATGGAAAGGCGGAAAAGAGAGCCGAAACAACCTCACTGAGTTTGGCTTCGGTAATGCCCGTAACAATCCAGACGGCTTCAAAAAAGGTCTTGCTGACAAAATCCGGCAATCGTTGAAATAATGGACTGGTTACAGACTTTACTTGACAACAGCACAGCTCCGGCTCTGACGGCTTTCCTCCTCGGACTACTCACCGCCATCTCGCCATGTCCACTTGCCACCAATATAGCCGCGATCGGTTACATCAGTAAGGATATAGAGAACCGCAGGCGCATTTTCCGAAATGGTGT